>Ga0209573_1000150_pt1 | contig 177432 bp, 137 predicted proteins | sample TNRBio252014_DNA_FD_185870 | JGI IMG/M metagenome (GOLD analysis project Ga0209573, IMG submission 185870) | Wastewater treatment Type I Accumulibacter community from EBPR Bioreactor in Madison, WI, USA - TNR Reactor_6/25/2014_ DNA (SPAdes)... | ecosystem: Engineered > Bioreactor > EBPR >...
ACTGCCTCCCGATGCACAGGATCGGTTGGCGTGGATGCAGGATCACTACCACATCCTCGCTTACGATGGTTTCGTGCGCGGCTGCCAGCTCCATCAAGATGCACAGGTGATCCGGCGCATGGAGGACCACGACGAGCTGGACCTGGTGCGCGCGTATGACAATGCGCATGATCCCGAAGCGGTGGCCGTGTATTGGCAAGGCTACAAGCTGGGCTACCTGGCCATGGGAACGAGTATCGTCGTGGACATGAAGCCCAAAGCCAAGCGCCACGATAGCCTTCATGTCCGCATCCCTCGGAGTCTGAAAGCGAGGCTGAGGACGCGCAGCGCATCAAATGACCGGAGCATGACACAGGACATGATTGATGCGCTTGAGGAAAAACTGGCATCGGAGGATACCGACCTGAAGACCGGGCCGGGGGTGGGCACCAAATGGGTACAGAACAACATGGGGGCGATGGTCGGCAAGCTGAAGCAGGAGGACATCGACGCCGATGATCTTACCGGCTTCTTTCTCCGCAAATACCTCAACGAATGAGAGTGCTGATAGACGCGAACGTACCCCTCGACGTATGGCTGAAACGGAAGCACCATGTTCCATCGGGTCAGGTTATGGAGGCGGTAGGGAATAAACGCATCCAAGGGTACATGACATCCTCGCTCACGTTGTTCGCCTTGACCACGTGCGCCAAGGCGTTCGATGAGAACGAGTATAGGGAGCCTGCCAACGGGTTGCTCGACATCATCACGGTAATAGGACAGGACAAGGAAGTGTTCCGTGCCGCCGTTAAAGACGCGAAGTGGGCCGACATGGAGGACAGTTTCCAGTACCATACGGCCCTTGGGTTCCACCAGCGTATTGATGCCATCATTACCGGCAACACTGAGCACTACCAGCCCGCTGAAAAGCACATCCGGGTAGTGACACCATCGGACTTCGTGCGCAGCCACTTGGGTAACCGCAAGCGGTAACCCATAAGCCATCCTACCCGAAGCCCCGCCCGGTGCGGGGCTTCGCCATTTCAGGCACCGACTACATCCCGCGCCATGCCTACGAATAGTACCCCCTCTGTGTGGTTCGCGACAGTGTTGACGCTTCGTTCGGACCGCCTGAACATTGCGGCCATTCAACGCCAAAACGAACACATGGCTCCCTTCAAGTCCTTTCCAAGCAACCGGCGACCGTTAAGGAAGCCCGTGACGAAGTCGTGGGTTACTCTCAATGCGATCTTTGACAAGGACCTGATCCACCGTTGGATCAGCTCACGATGCTGGTCCGCTCCAAGGCCCTGCTGAACATTCGTTCGCGGTGGTGCATGGTGGCCTGGTAGGTCCTGTGCCACCCAACAAGCGTACCAAAGCAATGCAGGGGCGTCCATCACACAGGGGTCGTGCGCAACCCTTGTGCGGCAGCAGCGGGCAGCCTACGGTACTGCCCACCGCAACCTCAGGTCCGCCTCAATGCCGCACCGCCATCCGTGCCGTGTGCGTGCTGCCAGGTGCGGTCACCTTCACCACGTAGATGCCTTCGGCTTGCGCACTCAGATCCAATAGGGTGCGGCCGTTGCTGGCGTACCCTTGATACACCTGGCGCCCGGCCATGTCCAGGACCTCCACCTGGGCGCTGCCTTGGCTGGGGAGCCGCAGTTCCACCGGTCCGGTGGTGGGGTTGGGGCGAAGGCTGATCAAGGCTTCGCCCGCAGGGCGGATCCCGGTGTTGGTGATGCAGAATTCATGCTCCAACTGCTCTGCGAACTCGCCATCGCCGACCACAAGCATGGTGCCCGAAGCTTCGATCAGGTAGCTCCCTTCGCCATATCCACAGCAGATGCCATCGGCCGCATCGTCATGGATCACAAAACGATAGCAGCCTTCGCCCAAGCAGAACTCCGTGCTTTCCACCTCGCCCTCGGTGAAATTCGTGTACGGACCACCGGTGTACAGCGGGTCCTGGCCATTCTCCGGGAAGAGCTCCCAAGTGGTCTCCCCGCCATAGTTGTCCAAGGTGATCGCAAGGGTCGCGATGGCTGCTGGATCGTTCACGGTGAAGGCGAAGCTCCGCGTATTGTTCAGTGCGTTCGGGTCGGTACCGCCGTTGGGTGAGGTGCAGGTTACCGTGATCGTTTGGGCACCGTTGCCCACGGTGATCGCGGGCAGGGTGATCGTGGTGGTGGCCCCGGAGTTCAGGTTGCCGCTCCAGTCCTGTGAACCGGAGGTGCCCCCCAACAGTTCCCAGCCGATCTCCAAGCTGGTGAGCGGATCGGTGCCCGCATTGCGGATGGTGACGGACGGGGTGATGGTCGAATTGTTGCACAGGACCCCCGGGATACCACTGATGGATTGGATCGCGCCATCCACAGCGAACAGGGCCTGGTTCGGGTCGTAGCCGGTGAGGATGGGGCCACAGCTGCCCAGGTGGTTCTCGATGACGGGGTAGCTCACATTGAACCGGCCGTAATAATCGGTGCAGTTGCAGCCGAAGGTGCCTCCATAGAGCTGGCCCACCAATAAGCCGTTCTGGTTCCACAGGCCGCTGCCACTGCTGCCGCCTTCGGTGGTGCCGTCGTCCCATGCATCCACCTGCCAGCAGCTTGCGCCACCGTATGGTTCCTCGGCGCTTGTCTCTCCATTGAAGCTGATCTTCTTCTGGTCCCCGCTCGGATGGTGGATGCCGATCTGGTCCTCGGGCGCATTCCCACTGGCATCCCAACCGCTGTAATACACACCGTATGCCGCAGGCGGCACGGAGTTCAATTGGAGCAGTGCCATGTCCGATCCGGGGTTGGTCTCCAGCAGCGTGGCCCCGCTCACGGTCTGGTCCATGGGCGTGTTCACATTGGTGGCGCAGTTGGAACTTTCCCAGTTGAAGGCGAATACCCAGGTGGCGGGATCCCCATCCATGCAATGGTTGGCCGTGAGGAAATAGGGAGTTCCATCGTTCGCGCAGTTGTTGATGAGCGATCCGGTACACCAATCACCGCCACCCACGACGATGCGTGCCACCGAGCGGATCTGGTCGCGCCAGGGGTCCCCTTCGGGGCAGATCACATTATTGTTGCAGGACAGGCTCTCGTTGAAGCCCTTGTGCCTGTGGAAGCTGTCCCGGTAGCCCTGGGTCACCTGCCCGATCCGCAACCGACCCTGGCCTGCCACAGCGGCAGGTTCGTCGTACTCGATGGTGACCTCTCCTCCGGGCAGCAGTCCCACCCCGAGCTTGGTGTGGCCGGGGTTGCTTGCAGCGGTGAACCCGCCCAGGCGCTCGCCCTCCGGGGTGTACACATGCACCATGGCACCCTCCGGTACCACGTATTCGTGGAACTCGAAGTTCGTGCTCGTGGCGCCGGAAAGCGAGAGCCGTAGGCGCCAGACCCGATCACCGTTGGGCAGTTCGCTCCACACCCCGCTGTTGTCCAGGTTCAGGTCCGTGACGTGGTTCACCCCGAAACGCAGCCGTTTATTCCCATCGGCCGCCCGTTGGGCATCCTCGGCGAAGAGGGCCTCCAGATCCAACAAGGGGGCGGTGAATGCGGGTGCTTCGGGCAGCCCCATCTTCATGGCATGCTGCGCCCAAGGCCGACCTCCGAAGGAGACCTGGGCATCCAGATCGGTTCCTGTGCCCACCAGGATGCCGATGATCAGCAAGGATCGCAGGGTGTCATTCTTTGTCATGGGCGCAAGATATCCGAACAAGAGCGGTTCTCGGAGAATTTCGGGCCGGAGGATCGGAAGCCCATCGGCACCCGGTTCCTTGTTCCGGAATGCCGCCCACTTGTAGGGCCGGGTGGCTGTGGTGCATCGTGCGGTCCTGCATCGTCCGATGGTCCGTGAACCGCGCGACCACAGGCGATGATCCCCATCCGCGGTGTTCGTTGCCCCTACATGGCGCCGTTGTACCAACTTCACCGCGCCGATGCAACGTCGTTTCCTGCTCAACCTGGCCCTGCTGGTGGTGCTGAACCTCCTGGTGAAGCCCTTCTATATCCTGGGGATCGACGCGGGTGTGCAGGATGCCGTGGGTGCCACCACCTATGGCACGTACGCGGCCCTGCTCAGCCTCAGTTTCCTGCTCAGCATCGTGCTGGACATGGGCATCACCAACCAGAACACGCGCCACATCGCACAGCACACCATGCTCATGGGCAAGACCGTGGGCGGGGTGCTCGGCATCCGCTTCGTCCTGGTCGTGCTGTACGCGCTATGTACCCTGGCCACCGGCCTGGTGCTGGGTTTCGGCGCCGAGCAAATGACCATCCTCGGCTGGTTGATCGTGAACCAGGCGCTGGTGGCCACCATCAATTTCCTGCGCAGCAACATCGCCGGGGCACAACGGTTCAAGCAGGATAGCCTACTGAGCGTGCTCGACCGGGTCCTGCTGATCGGAATGGTGGGCTGGGCGCTCTGGGGCCGCACGAGCCACGTGCCCTTCCGGATCGAATGGTTCGTGTGGGCACAGACCGTGGCTTATGGCCTTACGCTGATCGTGGCCTATGCCATGGTCCATCGGCTGGCCGGTGGCGTCCGCCTGCGCTGGCAGCCCGCCTACGCCTGGGTGGTGGTGCGCCAGAGTTTCCCCTATGCCTTGCTGATCCTGCTCATGACCTTCTACTACCGGATCGATACGCTGATGCTCGAACGGATGCTGCCCGATGGACCCTTGCAGGCCGGTATCTACGCGCAGGCGTTCCGGTTCTTCGAGGCCTTCAACATGCTGGGCTACCTCATGGCGGGCCTGCTGCTGCCCATGTTCAGCCGCATCCTCGGTGCCCGCGATACCGAGACCCGTGTCGGCCTTACACCGTTGGTGCATCTGGCCACCCGGCTGGTGCTCACCGGTACCGTGGCGATCGCGGCTTTCGGTGTGGTGAACGCACGCGAGGTGATGGACCTACGCTATACGGACCATACCGCTCAGAGCGCACCGGTCTTCGCCCTGCTCATCTCCTGTTTCGTGGCCGTGTGCGCCACCTATGTCTTCGGCACCCTGCTCACCGCCGGTGGACGGCTGCGTCAGTTGAATTGGATGGCCGCGGCCGGTGCCCTGCTCAACGTGGCCATCAACCTGGTCCTGATCCCGCGTATGCAGGCCGAAGGCGCCGCTTGGGCCAGCCTGATCACCCAGGTGTTCACCGCCCTGGCGCAGATCATCCTGGTCGGCCACCTGTACGGGGTCTCCATTCCCGGTGTGTTATGGGTGCGCACGGTGGTGTATGCCGTGGCCTGCACGGGCCTGGCAGTGGGGCTCACGTTCACCGGCTTCTCCCTACTGGCGCAGTTGGTGCTTTTCGCTGCGGCCGTACTGGTGCTGGCATACACCGTGGGCCTGGTGAATGCCCGGGTACTGACCGAGGCGCTGGAATTGCGCGTGGCCGAACGTTCCTGAGCCACCCTTATTTTTGGCCCTCTTTTCGAGCAAAGCATGCAGCGATCGGACATCGGGGGTGGGGAAGGACCGGACTTGGCTCTTACCCTGTGGACGTACAGAAAACGCATCCTCGTGTTCACCTTCCTGGGCGCGCTTGGCGGCGTGATCGCATCGTACGTGGTGAAGCCCTTGTACAAGAGCGAGGTGGTGATGTACCCGGCCGTCACCAACTCGGTGTCGCGGGCACTGCTGCTCGAACAGAACACGGGACGCGATGATATCCTGGCACTGGGCGATGAGACCAACGCCGAGCAATTGCTGCAGATGCTCCGTTCCGACCGGGTGCGCGATCGCGTGGCCGAGAAGTTCGATCTGGAGCACGTGTATGGCATCGACCCGGCCAGTAAGACCCGCCGGACCGAACTGATCGATGCATATGAAGAACATATCACCAGCGAACGGACGGAACTGGGCAGCATCCGGATCGAAGTGCTTGACCAGGACCCACAGCGGGCTGCGGACATCGCCAACCATATCGCCGAGCTGGTGGATGTGGTGTGGGCCGAGATGGCGCGGGAACGAGCCTCCAAGGGGGTGACGGCCGTGGAACGGAAACTCGCGGAACTTCAGGAACAGGTACAGGTGACGGATGATAGCCTACGCATGCTTCGCAAGCTCGGCGTACACGACTATTACTCACAGAGCGAACGATACAACGAGTACATCGGGGCGGCCATCGTGAAGGGGGATCATCGGGCCGTGCAGGAACTGGAGGAACGCTTCAGGATGCTGGCCGAGCATGCCGGACCGTACGTGCGCCTGCAGGACCAATTGAACTACGACATGCGCCGGATCGCCATCCTGCAGATGAAGCTGGAACAGGCCACCGCCGATATGGAGAGCGAGGTGCCCCACAAGTTCATGGTGAACTATGCGCAGCCTTCGGATAGCCGCCATTGGCCCAAGCGATGGCTGTTCCTCGCGATCAGTGCGGCATCGGCCCTCCTCATCGCCCTGTGCAGCATCGTGCTGGAAAAGAACCTTACGAAGATCCGCGAACACCATGGGTAACGAACTCTCCTTTCAGCGACTGTTCGACCTGGTGAAGGCCCGGTACCGCACCTTCGTGGTGGTCGGTGTGATCGCGGCCCTGCTCGCCGTGGTCTTCAGCCAACCGGCCTTCATCAAACCGCGTTACCGTTCCTTGGCCACCGTGTATCCGGTGAACCTGAACAGCTACTCCATCGAGACCCGCACCGACCAGTTGTTGCAACTGCTCCAGAGCAACAGCATCCGCGACAGCCTGATCCTCCGCTTCGATCTGAGCCATGTGTACCGCGTGGATACGGCGACCAAGGGAGGCCACTTCGCCCTGTACAATGAGTTCCTCGAACGGGTGGAGATCGGTAAGACGAAGTATGAGAGCGTGATGATCGAGGTGGAGGACGAGGACCCGGTGCGCGCCCGCGATATGGTGAACGCCATGCTGTACCAGGTGAATCAACTGGCCCGACGTCTCCAACGGGAGAAGTCGCATGAGGTCCTGCGGATCGCGAACCGCACACTTGCCCACGAACGGCATAAGATGGACTCGGTGGAGACCCGGCTGGATGAATTGCGGAAGACCACCGGGCTGCTGTCCTATGAGGCTCAGGCCAAGGAACTCACCAAGGGTTATGTGAGGATGTTGACCTCCAGCACGGGCCAAGCCCAACGGGATCAGGTGCTTGGCATGCTCAAGGACCTTGAGTCGCGGGGAGGCGAATTCAGGCAGCTCACCGAACTGAGCAACATCTTCCGCGGGAATTACGATCGGGCCCTCACCCAGTACGAGGTGGCCGTGAATGATGTGACCAAGGAGCTCACTTACACCAACGTGATCGTGTATCCGGAGGTGAGCGACAAGAAGGTTTATCCGATCCGCTGGCTCCTGGTGCTGCTCACGACGGCCTCGGCGCTCGTGCTCTGTGCATTGGTGCTCCTCTGGCAGCAACGCCACTGAACCCATGCTGCTGCGCCTGAAGGACCATAAATGGCTGGCGCTGGCCCTGTGTGTGCTCTTCGTCGTGGCCAACATGCTGCTCATGGCCCAACGGATCTATTGGCTCAACCTGTTGCCGTTGGTCCTCCTCCTTGTTTGGGCCATGTTCACCAGTGTGGATAAGCTGCTGCTCGCTCTGGCCTTCGCCACGCCCTTGTCCATCAACATGGAGGAGATGGCACTGGGCGGTATCGGCATATCACTGCCCACGGAGCCGATCATGGTGGGCCTCACCCTGCTCTTCCTCTTCAAGCTTGGCATGGAACGCGGCGTGATCGATGCACGCGTATGGCGCCATCCGATCACCTGGATCATCCTGGCGCAACTGGCGTGGATGGCGCTCTGCATCATACCCAGTTCGATGCCGGCCGTGTCGATCAAGTACCTGATCGCGCGGCTCTGGTTCGTGATCACCATGTACTTCATGGTCTCCCGTTTGTTCGAGGACGCCCGGAACGTTCACCGCTTCGTTTGGGCCTACATCGCCGGTCTTTCCATCGTGGTGTGCTACACGCTCATCCACCATAGCCTCTTCGGTTTCGAGCACGAACCGGCCCACTGGGTGATGACCCCCTTCTTCAAGGACCACACGAGTTATGGTGCCATCCTGGCCTTCTTCCTGCCGTTCTGCCTGGGTGCGATCTCCTTCCCCGGTTATTCGCCCGGTGGGCGCATCATGGCCTCCTTCATCCTTGTCCTGCTCACCATGGGTCTCATCTTCTCCTACACCCGGGCGGCATGGCTCAGCCTCGTGGGTGCGCTCGGCCTTTTCCTGGTGATGCGTTTGCGCGTTCCGACCTGGGCCTTGGCGCTGCTCCTGGTGGCCGGTGGCGTGGTGTACGTGGTGGAGCAGGAACAGATCACGATCGCCTTGGAGCGCAACCGCGACGAGAGCAGCGACGACCTGGGCCAGCACGTGAAGTCGATCTCCAACATCTCCAGCGATGCCTCCAACCTGGAACGTATCAACCGCTGGAATTCCGCGTTGCGCATGTGGGAGGACCGACCTGTCTTCGGCTGGGGGCCGGGTACGTACATGTTCCAGTACGCGCCGTTCCAGGCTTCGGAGGACCGTACGATCATCAGCACCAATTTCGCGGCCGGCGGCAATGCCCACAGCGAGTACCTGGGGCCGTTGGCCGAACAAGGCGTGTTCGGTATGGCGCTCATGCTCCTACTGGTCGCCTTCACCCTCTTCCGGGCCATGGCCCTGTACCGCCGCATGCCCGGTGGTGGTGATCGTCGGCTCGTGATGGCCACCACCCTGGGGCTGATGACCTATTACCTGCACGGGGTGCTCAACAACTTCCTGGACCTGGACAAGGCCTCCGTCCCGTTCTGGGCGTTCACGGCCTTCATCGTGCTGATGGACATCCGGTATCCGCGGCACGTTCGCAACATGGCGGAGGCCCAGGCCACACGACCGGCGTGATCAACGGATCATGGAAAACGGCAGGTGAGGATCGCGATGTCGTCCAGGTAGGGAACATTGCCGCGGTGTGCCTCGAAGGCGTTGATCACCCCCTCGTTGATCCGTTGCGCAGTGGTGGCTCCATCCTTCCGCAGCACCATGGTGATGGTGGTGGTGCCAAGATCGTTACCCGCCGCGTCCTCCTGTTCCACCAGCCCATCGGTGTAGCAAAGCAGGGTGCATCCCTCGGGAAGTTCCACCTCGCCGGCCTTCAGGAAGGGCAGCTTCGGCATCATGCCCAGGGCGATGCTACCATCGCGCAGCGGGGTGATGCCCTGCGTGTGCCATAAGAGGGGATCGTTGTGCCCGCTGTTGATGTACCGCATCCGCCGTGTGCGGGTGTCGATGATCCCGATGAAGAGCGTGATGAACCGCTCGCCGCGTGCACTTGCATGGACCTTGGCATTGAGGTGGTGTACCAGCTGGACCAGATCGGTGGCATACGGGATGCTGGCACGCAGGTTCGCCTGGAAGTTGCTCATGAGCAGTGCAGCGGCCATCCCCTTGCCGCTCACATCGGCCACGCAGGCCACATACCGGTCCTCCGATAGGGGAATGAGGTCGTAGTAATCGCCGCCCACCTCGCTGTGGGGTTGGTACCAGCCGGCCGCGTCGATCCGCTCGTTGCGTGGCAGGTCATGGGGGATCAGCATGTGCTGCATCTCCGCCGCCAGCTCCAGTTCGCGTTTGGCGCGTGCCTGTTCCAGTTCCTGCGCGGCCATGCGCTGGTTCTCCAACGCCACCACGATCAGGTTGGTGAGGGTCTGGATGAAGGTGAAATGTTTCACCGAGCGGCTCATGCCCTGCTCCAGTTCGTCGATGTCGCCGATCAGCAGAAAGGCCAAGGGTCTGCCCCGGTGGTGTACCGGCACGGCCACATCGAAGTTGCCCAGGCTGCCGGTGCTCTCCGCACCGATCACCTGGGCCTCTTCCTTCAATCCCGCCATGGCCCGGTCGATGTCCGGTTCGGCCTCATCCACCTCGTGCCCGAAAGCGATGAGGCGTTCCCAGCCCGTGGTGTGCTCGAAGAGCATGAGCCGGGTGATGCCCAGGTCCTCCCGCACGATGCGTTCGTAACGTGCCAGCAGGGAGTCGCGGTGCTCGGTGTTGTTGATGGCCTTGGTGACCTCCAAGAGGGCCTTCAGCTGGAACTCCTTCAGCTCCAACCGCTCCACGATGCGCTCCAGACGGGCCATTCCTACAGGTCGAGTTTCTTGACGATCTCCGGCAAGCGTGCGCTCAAGGCGATCTCGCGCAGCTTCTGTTTGGCCTCCCGTGCTGGTGATCCGAGATAGGTCTTGCCACCTTCCACCGAGGACATGATGCCACTTTGCCCGAGGATGACGGCACCCTTGCCCACACGCACTTTGCTGGGAATGCCCACCTGGCCCCAGAGCGTCACACCCTCCTCCAGTACACATGCACCGGCTATGGCCACATGGGCGCAGATCAAGCAATGCGCACCGATCAACGTGTCGTGCCCCACCTGTACGTGGTTGTCCATCTTGGTGCCGCGCCCGATCCGGGTGTCGGCACTCACACCACGATCAATGGCACAGAGCGCACCGATCTCCACATCGTCCTCGATCACCACGCTGCCACCAGGCACCATCTTGTCGTAGCCGTGGGGTCGCTTCTTGAAATAGAAAGGGTCGGCCCCGATCACCGTGTTGGCGTGGATGATCACGCGGTCGCCGATGGTGGTGTGTGCGTGGATGACCACACCGGGCATGATGAGGCAGTCCCGGCCGATGCGCACATGAGGCCCGAGCACCACCGATCGATGCACCTCGGACCCCTCTCCGACGACCGGTGTTCCGCCCGTCCAACCCTGGCGCGGCATGTGTTCGCGCACCAGTTGGTTGTACACCGAGCAGGGGTCCTCACAGATCAGCAGGGCCTTGCCGACCGGGGCCTCCACGTCCTTGTTGATGAGGATGGTGGTGGCGGCGCTGTTCAATGCCTTGTCGTAATACTTCGGATGGTCCACGTACACCAGATCACCTTCCTCCACGCGGTTGATCTCGTTGATCCCGGTGACCAAACGCTCGGTGTGGCCCTTGGCGGTGATGCCGAGGTGTTCGGCGAGTTGGGCAGCGGTGAGCGGTGGATCGAGGCGCATGGTCTTGCGCCAAAGGTAACCGGCGGATCCGGCTGTGGCCCGGATCCGAAAGGCCGCCGCACTACCGTTTCACCCAGCGGGCAGTGAGCTGTTCGCCCCGGCCATTGGTGGCCCGTACCATGTACGACCCCGGTGGTATCTCCCGCAGGTCCAGCTCCGGTGTGTCCTTGTGCAGCACTGCTTCGGCCATCGGTCGCCCTTGCATGTCGAGGACGGTGATCCGCGCGGTGGTCCAGTCCAGGTCCGCCAGGTTGAGCCGGAGTGGGCCGGTACTGGGGTTGGGGTATGGCCGGGTCACGGTGGACACGGCTGTGGGTGTGGTGCTGAGCGCGATCGTGCAGTCGCCTTCGACGCGGGATAGGGCGAACACAGGGTCGGTGTAGCAGCGCAATTCACCCAGGCCACCATCGATCATGAATTGGTAGCTATTGGCAATATCGAGGAAGAGGTTCATCGGTCCGATGCGTTCAATGATGGTGTCCTGGACCTGGACGATGTCGCCCAGCGTCGCGTTCACCGCCAGGAAACGCAGTTGAAGGCCGTCGATGGCGAGATGTCCGGTATCGGTCACGGTGATCAGCGGGGCTCCGGCCCAGCCCATATCGGGGAAGTACCACCGATCGCCTGGCACGGCACCGAAGTGAAAGAGCGTATCGAAGGAAACGCCATCCCAGGTATTCACCAGACCATTCGACCCCGTGCAGGTGTACCAGGTGTACGGCCCGGCCTCGTGGACAGTATTGGTCTGATAACTAAAGATGTGTTCCACACGCACAAAACGCTGGCACACGGAATCGGCGAAGGGAAAGTCGCCTTCGTACCGGGTCTCCACATACCCCACGTCGCCCCACGCGGTGTATGCATACTCGTGGTGCCATTGGGCCCCTTCCACGCACCATGCCTGGCCGAAGGCGCCTGTTGCCCAACTGGTGACCAGGGTCGCGAGGAGAGCTTTCATCCCATAAATGTAGGGGATCGACCAACGATGGGCACTTCAACGGGAGGGCCGCTCTCACAGGATCGGTCAGTACGACGAAGCCCCGCTTCGCAGCAGGGCTTCGGAGCGGCTGTCCTTGCGGCCTATTTCTTCACACGGTCCATGTATTCACCGGTCTCGGTGTCCACCCGCACGATGGTGCCGATCTCCACGAAGCTCGGTACGCTGATCTCCGCACCACCGGCCAGGGTGGCTGCTTTCATCACTTTGTTGCTGGTATCGCCCTTCACCACGTTCTCGGTGTAGGTCACCTCCAGTTCCACCACTTTCGGTGGGCGGGCGAAGATGGGCGTATCGCTCTCGAAGCCGATCTGCACCACCATCTCCTCTTTCATGAAACGCATGGCATCGCCGAAAAGCTCCGCCGGGATGTACTTCTGCTCGAAGCTGCTCTGGTCCATGCACACCAGGTTATCGCCCTCGCGATAGAGATATTGCAGTTCATGCACCTCCACCCGCAGCACCTCCATGGTCTCCCCACTGCGCCAGCGATGCTCGTTGAGCTTGCCGTTCCGCAGGTTGCGCATCTTGCCCTGGTAGAACGCACGCAGGTTTCCTGGCGTGCGGTGCTGCCATTCCATGATCTGGCAGATGTCGTTGTTGAAGCGGATGTACGATCCGATGTTCACGTCGGAGGTGGAGGCCATTGGGAAGAAGTTCTGAAGTTCGGGCCGCGAAAATAGGTGTTTGCCGCTTTTCCCCCTGAGCCTTCGGGTCATCCCATTGGTTGTCCTCTTTCCTTATCCCTGGGGGCATGGTCGATCCAACACCTGCCAAAGCCCCCTCGGCTATCTTTGGCCACCTTCGTCCCCGCCCATGATCCAGGACCCCGCACGCTCCACCTTGCTCATCACGGGTGGTGCGGGCTTCGTGGGTTCCAGCCTCGCCCTGCATTGGAAGGGGAGGCACCCCGGATCACGGGTGATCGCCATCGACAACCTGAAACGCCGTGGTAGTGAACTGAACCTGCCCCGGTTGAAGCAGGCCGGTGTCGAATTCGTCCATGGCGATGTGCGGAACCCCGGCGACCTGGCGGGTCTCCCACGCATCGATGCCCTGGTGGAGTGCTCGGCGGAACCTTCGGTGATGGCAGGATACGACGGGAGCACCCGCTACGTGGTGGAGACCAACCTGATCGGTACGGTGAACTGCCTGGAGCTGGTGGCCCGTGACAAGGCCGACCTGGTCTTCCTCAGTACCAGCCGCGTGTATCCGATGGATACGCTCAACGGGGCCTGTGCCGTGCAGCTTGGCCGTTTTGCACCGAACACCAACGCCGTGCCGGGCCTTTCACCACAAGGGGTCTCAGAGGACTTCCCCTTGAACGGTCCGCGTTCGCTCTATGGCACGACCAAGCTGGCGAGCGAACTGCTCATCGCCGAATATGCCGCCATCCACGGTTTCCGTTGGGTGGTGGACCGCTGCGGTGTGATCGCCGGTCCCTGGCAGATGGGTAGGACCGACCAGGGTTTCATCATCCTCTGGTTGTCCCGGCACCTGTGGGACCTACCCCTGCGTTACACAGGTTACGGCGGCACCGGCGCCCAGGTGCGTGATGCGCTCCATGTGCACGACCTCTGCGACCTGGTATACCTGCAGCTCGTGGGTATGGACAACGTGCATGGCCGCGTGCTCAATGCTGGCGGCGGCGCGGCCAACGCCGATTCCCTCCAGGGCTTCACCGAACGTTGCGCACGCCTTACCGGCCGCCACATCGCCGTGGGCTCCGATCCCGCCGACCGCCCAGGCGATCTCAAGTACTACGTTACCGATAACCGCCGCATCACCGCCTTGACCGGATGGACGCCGCAGCGGGACCTGGATGTGCTACTGAGCGATTCCTTGGCCTGGTTGAGGCAACACGAACACGAATTGCGCGTCATCCTCACGTCCTGATCACGACCCAGCTGTGCGAACCGTTCTCATCACCGGATCCGGAGGCCTTATCGGCAGTGCGGCCGTGGATCACTTCAAGGATCATTTCGACCTGGTCATCGGGTTGGACAATGACATGCGCGCGGTCTTCTTCGGCCCCGAGGCCAGCACCCGGTGGAACGTGGATGCCCTGCGCGAGCGGGTGCCGAACTACCGCCACCATCAGGTCGATATCCGCGACCGCGAGGCCGTGGACCGCATCTTCGCCGAAAAGGGCACCGACATCCGCTTGGTGGTCCACACGGCCGCCCAGCCCAGCCACGACAAGGCCGCCCAGATCCCCTTTCTGGATTTCGAGGTGAACGCGAACGGGACCCTCAACCTCTTGGAGAGCACCCGAGCGCACTGCCCGGAGGCCACCTTCATCTTCACCAGCACCAACAAGGTGTATGGCGACAACCCCAACTTCCTGCCCCTGATCGAGCAGGAGACCCGCTGGGAGGTGGATCCCACACACGCGTACGCGGCGCACGGGATCGACGAGGCGATGAGCATCGATCACACCAAACATTCCCTCTTCGGCGCCAGTAAGGTGGCCGCTGATGTGCTTGTGCAGGAGTACGGTCGTTACTTCGGACTGCGCACCGGCACTTTCCGCGGGGGGTGCCTCACCGGCCCGCGCCACAGCGGCGCACAATTGCACGGCTTCCTCAGCTACCTCATGAAGTGCGCGATAACGGGCACGCCCTACACCATCTTCGGCTACAAGGGCAAGCAGGTACGCGACAACATCCATTGCGACGATCTGGTGGCCATGTTCCAGCACTTCCACGAGGCACCCCGGCCCGGTGAGGTGTACAACGCCGGTGGTGGCCGCTTCAGCAATGTGAGCATGATGGAGGCCCGCTTGCTTTGCGAGGAGATCACCGGCAAGCCGATGGTGATGCATTACAGCGACCAGGCCCGTATCGGTGATCACATCTGGTATGTGAGCGATGTGCGCAAGTTCCAAGGCCACTATCCTGGCTGGAGACCGCGCTATGGGCTGCAGGAGACCCTCGTACAGATCTTCGATGAGATGACAAAACGCAAGCATTGAATGGACCTCGACAGGATCTACGCGTACCGCTTCAAGGATGTGGATCATGCCAAGCGTGGCATGGTATGGGCCGAACTGGCCAAATTCCTGCATGGCCGCATGGGCAGGCCGGAACGGATGCTGGACCCGGCAGCGGGCCTTTGCGAGTTCATCAACCTGGTGCCCAGTAAGGAGCGTTGGGCGGTGGATATGAACGAACGTTTCATCCGCAAGCATGCCGGTGCCGACGTGCATGTGGTGATCGGCGATGCCCTGAAAGTGGATCTGCCCAACGACCATTTCGACGGGATCTTCGTGAGCAACATCCTGGAACACCTGCATAGCCAGGAGGAGGTGGCCGATTTCCTGAAGAAGATGTACGGCCACCTGAAGAAGGGAGGACGCATCGCCGTGATGGGACCCAATTTCAAGTACGCGTACAAGGCGTACTTCGACTTCGCGGACCACACCGTGATCCTGAGTGAACTGGGCCTGGCGGAGCATCTCCATGGTGCGGGCTTCGAGGTGGAACGAATCCACCCCCGTTTCCTGCCGCTCAGCTTCCGCAGTGGCCTGCCCATCAACCGTGCGCTTGTGCGAGCCTATTTGGCCATGCCCTGGGCCTGGCGCTTCTTCGGCAAACAATTCCTGCTGATCGGTCGGAAGTGAGGTTGAGCGTTGTCATACCCGCGCACAACGAGGAAGGCAGCCTGGCCGAGACCGTGCGCACCTTGAGCCAGGTGCTGCGCAAGGAGGCCATTGCACATGAGATCATCGTTGTGAACGACCACAGCCGTGATCATACGGCCCAGGTGCTTGCCGATCTGTCCCGCGAACTGCCCGAACTACGTGGCTTGGAGAACACCGGCCCAGGAGGCTTCGGACATGCCGTGCGTTTCGGCCTGGAGCGGTATACCGGCGATCGTGTGGCGGTGATGATGGCCGACCTCAGCGATTCCCCCGAGGACCTGGTGCGCTTCCATCGGAAGATGGATGAAGGTTACGATTGTGTCTTCGGGTCGCGATGGGTGCGTGGCGGGCAGGTGGTGGACTATCCGCGCATGAAACGCTGGCTCAACCGCCTGGCCAATACCGTGGTGCGCCTGCTCTTCCGCTTTCGTTACAACGATTGCACCAACGCCTTCAAGCTGTACAGCCGCACGGCCATGGAAGGGCTGAAACCATTCCTTTCACCACACTTCAACCTGACACTTGAACTGCCTCTGAAGGCGATCGTGCGCGGTTACACCTATGTCGTATTGCCTAATAGCTGGCACAACCGGAAGAGCGGGGTGAGCAAACTGAAGATCAAGGAGATGGGCAGCCGGTACTTCTTCATCATGCTGTACTGCCTGATCGAGAAGTACTTTTCCCGTGGGGATTTCCGCAAACGATGAATCAGCGCCAGGCATCTGATGTAGGCCATGTATCCGGGCAACGCTGGCCCACCGGCTGGTCCGCCTTCGCCATCCTGCTGCTCATCACCCTGGCGTTCTGGCGTGTGGATGTGAATTTCTTCTGGCGAGACGATTGGAATTTCCTGGATGGCATGCGCTCACCATCCGCTTCTTACTTCATCCAGCACCACTTCGGCCATGTGAAGCCTTTGTTCAAACTGGCCTTCTTCGCGCAGCTGAAACTCTTTGGCACCAACGCCATCTTCTTCTCCTACTTCAACCTCTTGTTCGTGGCGATCGGAGCGTACGCCATGTTGCGGCTCTGCCTCCAACTCACCTCGCCGCTTTCGGCCTGGGTCACCACGTTGCTGCTGCTCGTCCATCCGCTGCTTTTCAACCACGTGGGTTGGACCTTCGAACAGTGCATTTCGCAGCACCTGTTGTTCCAAGTGTTCGCCGTGGGCAGCTTCATCACCTGGGTGCGCCATCGCCGACAGAGAGACCTCTTCGCAACGTTCGCCTGCACCATTGCGCAGAACTACTGTTTCGGGAATGGGCTCTTCCTGCCGCTGATGTTCGTGGCTGCCTGTCCGCTGCTGCTGGAAGGCTGGCGTGGGCACTGGCGCGTGATGCTGGGCTTTTTCGGACTCTTCTTGGCGTTCGCTCTGGTGCAGGTCCTGCTGGGCGGCGATAGGGCCGGGATGCCCCATACGCTGGCCGATATGGTGGGGCTTGTACAAGGTGGCATGTACCTGCTCGGTGTGGACATGGCGCGTATCTTCTTCATCCATGAGCATGCCCTCGGAGGTCTTACGCCCTGGCTGGCGATCGCAGGCTTTGTGGGCCTCGTGCTCATCGCCCTGTTGCGTAAGGATCGCGACCGTCGCATGCTCTGGTTCCACGTGTGCTGGTTCCTGGTGGCCTTCAGCTCGGTGCCCATCGTACGGCGCGGCGATCTGGTGCTGGCTGTGATACCGCACTATTATTCCATCCTATGCATGGTGCCGTTCGGGTTCATCGCAGAGCATGCGCTCGGTGGCGCTGCGATCTGGGGGCGCATACCGCGGAAGGTGTTACTAACGGGCGCGGGCATCGCCTTGGTCGGCGTGTTCCTGCTCGATCGGCAGCTCATGGCCATGGTCTCCTTCCGCAGCTTCCGCAACGAGCAGGCCATGATGCGAAGCCTACAGGATGGCACGCCGTACAAAGGCTTCGACGAACCCTATTTCCGGGCCGAGCACGATAAGGTGGAGGACCCATTGGGTATCTACCGCTACTGGCGCGAACGGGATCCGTTCCGCATGCCGCTGGGCTATGCCAATGAGCCTTCCAACTGGACGCGCACCACGCCGCTCACCGAGGCGGACTGATCGGGAATCAAGCCTTGTAGTGGCCCACGTCGATGGCGGTGGTGCATAGCTCGTGCTCCTGGACCAGGTGGTTGCTCGCCACCACCAACGTGCGCTGGCCCACGTGATCGCGCACCAACGTGCGGTACCAAGCCACTGCTTGGGCATCCAGGTTGCTCGTGGGTTCGTCCAGCAGGAGCAGGGGCGTGTCGCTGAGGATGGCCAAGGCCAGCTTCAGCCGTTGTTTCATGCCGCTGCTGAAGTGGGCCACCTGCTTGTGCAGGGCGTTGTCCAAGTACGCGATCCGGGCGAGTTCAGCGGCGCCGATACCCCGCAACAACGGTTTGAACTGCGCGTGGAACTGGATCGCTTGCTCCAGGCTCAGGTCTTCGTAGAGGCTTAGGTACGGCGCTGCTATGGAGATGTGCCGGTATACCTCCTCCGGTTGTACCGTTCGCTCGCCCAATTGATGGACGATGGTGCCCTGGGTGGGAATGATGGCCCCCCCGATGAGTTGCAGCAAGGTGCTCTTGCCACTCCCGTTCGGTCCGAGCACGGCGGTGCGGCTGCCCGATCCGAGCGCGAGGTCCACGTTCTGGAACACCACCTCGCGACCGAAGTGTTTGGCGATGTGAGCGAGAGTTATGCGCATGCGGTCGTGTGCTCATAAGCCCATGCACTCATGTGCTCATGAGGCGGCAGTATGGTTTGAGGCTTCCCGATCCAGGGGCCGAATGAAGTGGTGCCAACGTGCTGATATTCCATGCTCAAAAGGGCACGACCTGTCCCGCCCTGCGGGATGTTCAGATGAGCACATGGTATTGCTCATCATTCCGCCAACCCGCGCATGATGCCCTTGGGGCTGTTGTTGATGAAGTCCAGGATGATGCCGCGTTCCGGGCTGCGGGGCAGCGTCTGCATCACGTTCTGCACGGCGCGTTCCACGTTGTTGTTGCGCACGAAGATCTCGCGGTAGATATCCTCGATCCGTGCGATGGCATCATCGGCGTATCCCCTTCTGCGCAAGCCCACCACGTTCACGCCCACATAGCTCAACGGCTCGCGTGCTGCCTTCACGAACGGTGGCACGTTCTTGCGCACTAAGGATGCGCCGGCGATGAAACTGTGCGCCCCGATGTGGATGAACTGTTGCACCGCCACGTTGCCTTCCAGGATGGCCCAATCATCGATCGTCACATGGCCTGCGAGGTTCACGCTATTGGCGATCACGATGTTGTTGCCCAGGATGCAGTCGTGTGCGAGGTGTACATAAGCCATGAGCAGGCAGTTGCTGCCCACGGCGGTCTTCTCCCGATCCGCCGTGCCCCGATTGATCGTGACACACTCGCGCACGGTCGTCCCATCGCCCACTTCGGCCGTGGTGCGTTCCCCGGCGAATTTCAGGTCCTGCGGGATCGCGCTGATGACCGCTCCGGGGAAGATGCGGCACTTGCTGCCGATCCGTGCTCCGTCCATCAACACGGCGTTCGGCCCGATCCAGGACCCGTCGCCCACTTCCACGTCGCCGGCGATGCTCGCGAAGGGTTCCACGGTCACATCCCGGCCCAACCGGGCGTCGGGGTGTATGTACGCGAGTTTGGAGATGCTCATTGGGCGGTGGCCTTGGCGGACTCCTCCTTCGGCGCCTTGTCCCGCGCGATCTGGGCCATCATCTCGGCCTCCACCGCGAGTTGCCCGTTCACGTAGCCGCGCCCCTGCATGTGTACCAGGCCACGGCGGATCGGGGTGATCAGGGAGAGATGGAAGACCAGGGTGTCACCCGGTACCACTTTGCGCCGGTACCGGATGCCATCGGTCTTGAGGAAGTAGGTGGTGTAGTTCTCCGGGTCGGGCACCTTGCTCAGGGCGAAGATGCCTCCCACCTGCGCCATGGCCTCCACTTGCAGTACACCCGGCATCACCGGGTTGCCGGGGAAGTGCCCGGTGAAGTGCGGTTCGTTCAAGGTCACGTTCTTCACGCCGATGATGCTGTTCTCGTCCATGCTCATCACCTTGTCCACGAGCAGGAATGGGTAGCGGTGTGGTAGCAACTTATGGATGGCCACATTATCGAACAGTGGTTCCTTGGTCAAGTCCACGTGGGCCACGGGGTTCTTCTCCTCCTCGCGGATGCGTTCCTTGATGCGTTTGGCGAAGCTGGTGTTCCCGAAATGCCCCGGCCGGGCCGCAAGGATGTGCCCCTTGATCGGTCGCCCGACCAGCGCGAGGTCCCCAACGATGTCGAGCAGTTTGTGCCGTGCGGGTTCGTTGAAGTACTTGAGGTCGGTGGTGTTCAGCACTCCGTTGCGGCGCACCTCCACTTCCTGGTATTCACGACCCAACACCTTGGCCAGGTCCTTCAACTGTTCCTTGGTCGTGCCTTCGCGGTCCTCCAGCACGATCGCGTTGTTCAGGTCGCCCCCTTTGATCAACCCGGCCTTCGCCAGTTGTTCCAGTTCGCGCAGGAAGACGAAGGTGCGGCACGGGGCGATCTCGTCCTTGAACTCCTCGGCGCGATACATGCTGGCGTGCTGGGTACCGAGCACCGGGCTGTTGTAGTCCACCATCACCGTCAGGCGGAATTCCCCGCCCGGAGTGGGCACACCGAGCATCTCGGTTCCGCGCTCCTGGGTCTCGAACCAGATGGGTTCCTTCAGGATGTACCAATCGCGCCGCGCATCCTGTTGCTCCAGCCCAACGCCTTCGATCGCGTGTACGAAGGGTAGGGCGCTGCCGTCCATGATCGGGATCTCCGGGCCGCTCACTTGGATCAGGCAGTTGTCCACGCCCAAGGCGTACAGGGCGCTCAGGACATGCTCCGTGGTGTTCACCGTCACCGTGCCCTTACCCAGGGTGGTGCCGCGCTCGGTGCTCACCACCAGGTCGGCGTCCGCATCGATGATCGGCTCGCCATCCAGGTCGGTCCGCTGGAATTTGTAGCCATGGCCCACCGGGGCTGGCCTTAGGATGAGCGTGACGGGTACGCCGGTGTGCAGGCCCACACCATGCAACGTGGCGGGGCCTTTGAGGGTGTGTTGGAAGTCGTTCATGCCATGGATCTCGATCCCGGCTCCAGGAGCGCGTGATCGGACCCGGCGAAGTTAGATGTCCGCGCTGTTCCCGCTATTTCCGGAAGCCTTCGGCCAATTGGGCCCGTAGCGCGGCCAGCTCCCGCTCCAGCGCCTCGATGCGCTTTTTCAGGTCGGGGAGGTTGCGGTACACCACGAAGCTGCGGTCGTGCTGGCCCTTCTTGAAGGCCGGGGATCCTTGCACCGTCTCCCCGTCGGGGATATTGCTGCCGATGCCACTTTGGGCCGCGATACGTACCCGATCCCCGATCACGAGGTGCCCGGCGATGCCCACCTGCCCGCCGATCTGCGCGTGGTCGCCCACTTTGGTGCTGCCGGCGATGCCTGCCTGCGAGACCACCACGCCATGCGCCCCGATCTCGGCATTGTGGCCCACCTGGATCAGGTTGTCCAACTTGGTGCCCGTGCGGATGATGGTGTGCCCGAGGGTGGCGCGGTCCACGGTGGTGTTGGCGCCGATCTCCACATGGTCCTCCAGGATCACGTTGCCTACCTGGGGCATCTTCTCATAACTGCCGTCGGTGCGTGGCACGAACCCGAAGCCGTCCGCTCCGATCACGGCACCGCTGTGGATCACACAATGTGCACCGATCCATGTCTGGTGGTACAGCTTCACTCCCGCGTGGATCCGCGTGTCCTGCCCGATCCGGCTGCGATCGCCGATGTAGCTGTTCGGGAAGATCTTCACCCCATCGGCGAGCTCCACATCGTCCCCCACGTAACAGAAGGCGCCGATGTACACGTTCTTGCCCAGTTTGGCGCGTGGGCTCACGAAGCTCGGCTGCTCGATCCCCTTCTTCTCGTACTGGAGTTCGGCGTTGCGCTCCAGCAGGTGCTTGAAGGCCATGCGTGCATCCTTCACCCGGATCAGTGTCAGCGTCTTCGGGAGGGGCTTGCTCGGTTGGAAGTCCGCGTTCACGATGGCGATGGTCGCCTTCGTGGTATGGATGAACTCGGCGTATCGGGTATTCGCCAGGAAGGTGAGGGTGCCGCTGCGCGCCTCTTCGATCTTGGCCAGGTCGCTCACCAGTACCTGGGGGTCCCCATCCACCACGCCATCGAGCAGGTCTGCGATCTGTTCAGCGGTGAACTGCATGGCGCGAAGGTACCGGTCTCACTTCGTGATCGGTACGCGCACCAGCGTGCGGTCCCACTTCAATACGAGTGCGGCGGGCAGCTCGACCGCTTCGATGGTGAATTTCTCCACTTCGGTCGCCAGTCGTTCCACCGGGACCTCCACCATCACCACATCCGCAGCAGGATCACGCTGGGCCTCGCCATTGTAATTCACCCCCCAGGGATACATCTTCCCATTGAGGATCACCCTCCACGAATCGGCTTGTGGGATGGTCCACAACGTATAGGTGCCCGCCTTCAACGGCTTGCCACCGACCCGGATGTCCTTGTCGATCATGATGGTGGTGGCCTCATTGGCCCCGGTGCGCCACACCTTGCCGTAGGGCACCAATTCTCCGAAGATCACCCGGCCCTTCTTGCTCGGTCGGCTATAATCCACGGCGATGGTGATCCCGTCGACCTTGAAGGTGTTCACTTCCTCCGGGCTTGCTTTCTTGGTCTGCGCCTTCATGTGGTCGAAGCCGAAGTACCCGATCACTCCGAGCAGGGCGGCACCGATCAGTAGACCTTTGAGGATCCTGGGCATGCGTGTGGAATGGGAGCCAAATGTAGTTGCCATGGGGCCACCTGTGGGGGTAGGCACGGCCCTTGCTCGGAATGGGTAGCGGACCCGCATCATGAACAACACACCGGTACCCTGTTGGCCGGTGCCGCTGCCTACGAATGGGGTGGTGGCAGTTGGGGCACGGTCCTCGTCCTCCTGCTCGTGTACTGGTTGCTGGGGAGTTGTTGACCCGGGCTTTCGGGAACAAGTACCTCAACCCTCCACCCACCGCGGCCACGCCAGGTACCACTTCTCCACCGGCCGGGCCAGTGCCGCGATGCCGAGGTTGTCGCTGGCTTCGGCGATGTCGCGCGTCGTACCATCCTTGTACAGGAGCTCGATGTGGTCCTTCACCGGGTCGTAGGCGTTGTTAACGATCTTGCCCGTGAGCACGAAGTGCGCGGCGTCCGCCGTGGATATGCCCAGCTGGTCGGCGACCTGTTCGCGGAGCTGGGCGATACGCGTATCGTTCCACGGGATGTTCTGCAACTGGATCCGCAGGTTGTGGCGCTCCACCAGGTCGGTGGCCAGTCGCGCCAGCACCTTGTCCGGATGCTGGCACCACACCTTCACTGCCCCCATGATGTCGTGGTCGTCCAGCCGGAGGAAGTCGTGCAGCACCTCCGGGTCGGTGAAGCTGTGGCGGTCGTGCCGGGCGCTGAGGAAGCGCTGCAGGGCGGGGGAAGCGAAGACCGCCGTACCCTGTATGGCCAGGTGCTTCGCACGGCGCAGGGTCTCCACCAGCATCATCTCGCAGGCCACCACCGTCTTGTGCAGGTACACCTGCCAGTACATCAGCCGGCGCGCCACCAGGAACTTCTCGATGCTGTACACGGCCTTCTCCTCCACCACCAAGCGGTCATCCACCACCTGAAGCATCTTGATGATGCGCTCCCCGCCGATCACGCCCTCGCTCACACCGGTGTAGAAGCTGTCGCGGTTCAGGTAATCGATCCGGTCCACATCGAGCTGGCTGCTCACCAGCTGGTGCAGGAAACGTTTGGGGCCTGCACCGGGACCCGACCCGGTGTGCTGGTCCCGGAAGATGCGGATGCCCGTCTCCAGGGCACCGTCGAACTCCGCGTTCAAGGTATCCATCACCAGGGCGCTCACCGCCTCGTGCCCGATGCCTTCCACCAGGCTGTGCTCCAGCGCATGGCTGAAGGGGCCGTGGCCCACATCATGAAGCAGGATGGCGATACGCGCACCCAGGGCCTCCTCCTCCGTTATCGCATGTCCTTTCCCGCGCAAGGTGGCGATGGCCTCGCCCATCAGATGCATGGCCCCCAGGGCATGGTGGAAACGCGTGTGCAGGGCCCCCGGATACACGAGGTGCCCCAGGCCGAGCTGTTTGATGTAGCGCAAACGCTGGAACCACCGATGGTCGATGAGCCGTTGCAGCACAGGGTGCGGCACCGTGATGAAACCGTAGATGGGGTCGTTGAGGATCTTCAATTTGACTGCGTATTGCGGATCTCCGATCGCTGATCCCTTGCCGATCGCTCGTCGGCAGCAATTCGTGATCAGCGATCGGAGATCGAGCTAACTTACCTTCACGCCCCGAAAGTACAGGGCAACATCCCGATCCCTTTTCCGTTGGCCTTGTATGCGACCATTCCTATCAGAACCGATCACGCCCACCGGCGTTACCATATCCACCATGACCGCGAACATCCTTTGGGCCGATGACGAGATCGATCTGCTGCGCCCCCACGTGCTCTTCCTCCAGCAGAAGGGCTATGCGGTGGATACCGTGAACAATGGGCTCGATGCGGTGGAGAAGGCCAGGTCCAAGGAATACGATATCATCTTCCTGGACGAGAACATGCCGGGTCTGAGCGGGCTCGAAACACTCTCGCGGATCAAGCTCGAGCGCCCGGCCACACCCATCGTGATGATCACCAAGAGCGAGGAGGAGGCCATCATGGAAGGTGCAATCGGGGGCAAGATCAGCGACTACCTGATCAAACCCGTGAACCCCAACCAGATCCTGCTTTCCCTGAAGAAGAACCTGGAGGGTCGGCGCCTGGTGAGCGAGAAGACCACCAGCGACTACCAACAACAGTTCCGACAGTTGGGCATGCGCCTGGGCGATCGGCATACTACCGAGTCCTGGAAGGAGCTCTACGCCGAACTGGTGCGCTGGGACCTCGAACTGGGCAAGAGCCAGGATCAGGGCATGTCCGAGATCCTTCGCTCCCAATGGAACGAGGCGAACGAGCTCTTCAGCCGTTTCGTAGCGGAGAATTACGTGGATTGGGTGAATGGCAAAGGCAACGACCTGCCGTTGCAGTCCCACCAGCTCTTCAAGGCCAAGGTGGCACCACACATCAAGCCCGAAGGCGGGTCGCCGCTTTTCCTCGTATTGATCGATAACCTGCGGCTGGACCAGTGGCGCGTTCTGGAACCGATCATCAGTGAGTTCTACCGGGTGGAGGAGGAGGGACTGTTCTACAGCATCCTGCCCACGGCCACGCAATACGCCCGCAACGCACTTTTCGCGGGTATGATGCCCAGCGACATCGAGAAGCGCCACCCCGGACGGTGGATCAGTGAGGATGAGGAGGGCAGTAAGAACGCCCACGAGGAGGAGTTCGTTGGCGGCCAACTGAAGCGGCTCGGCAAGGAGGTGAAGTACAGTTACCACAAGATCCTCAACCTGAACGCCGGCCGTAAGCTCGCCGAGAGCCTGGATAACCTGATGGGCAATCCCTTCAACGTGATCGTATACAACTTCGTGGACATGCTGAGCCATGCCCGCACCGAGATGGAGGTGATCCGCGAGCTGGCCGATGACGATGCAGCCTACCGCAGCCTCACCAAGAGCTGGTTCGAGCATTCACCGCTCTTCGATATCCTCAAAGGCATCGCCGAACGCGGCGGTCGCGTGGTGATCACCACCGATCACGGCACCATCCGCGTGAGCGAACCCAGCAAGGTGGTGGGCGACCGCAACACCAACACCAACCTGCGTTATAAACACGGCCGCAACCTTACCTACGAGGAGCGCGATGTGCTCGTGGTGAAGGATCCCGCCAAGGCCTTCCTGCCCCGAGCCAATGTGAGCACGGTGTACATCTTCGCCAAGAGCGACCGCTTCTTCGTGTATCCCAACAACTACAATCACTTCGTGACCTACTACCGCCACACCTTCCAGCACGGTGGCATCTCGTTGGAAGAGATGTTGGTGCCCTGGGCGGTGTTGAAGCCGAGGTAACGCGCATGTGCCCATGTGGACATGTGAACATTCCGCTGGGGTGGGACAGGGCGTGGCCATGATCCGGGATCGCTTACCGACGTGGTTGATCACGGCTTTTCCATTGATCGCTCTGATCGCGTGGGACTGGTATGGGAGCCGCTTCAGGTTGAATGCGGAAGACATCCTTGCCATCAAGCCGGGCATGACGATGGATGAAGTGCGTTCGACCCTAGGTGACCCACTGGATGAGGAGGTGCGCAGAGGCTACGACTTCTACTGTCGTTGCAACCTTGAGAAGATCTGCTGGCAGCCTGAGCGCACCACATGGATATACACCCGGAAGCCGCTGTTCAGGATCATCCCCTTTCTGACCTTTCCCATGTTATGGGTCCATTTCAATTCACGCGGACATCTGGATGAGGTCTACATGAAGAAGTACATCGTTTTCGGTTTGGATTGGAGGGGCCTTTATCTCTCGAAGCTTGATCCCTGTGATTCGACCGACCGGACGCTTCAAGAATTTCCCCGGGATCACGATGCGGAGAAAGCAAGGGCGTTGGTGAGGGAGATCTTCTGAGCGAGGTTCGAGGGCCGTCAAGGAGGTATTTCATGGGCACATGCTCACATGTCCACATGTTCACATGATCTTCGCACCGATGCTCGCCACCATCACCCTGCGCAAACCCACCGATGCTGAAGCGGTCGCTGCGCTGATCCTACAGAGCCATGCCGAAGCGCGCATCTTCGCGTTCACCGGTGATCTGGGCGCTGGCAAGACCACATTGATCAAAGCGCTCTGTAAGGTGTTGGGGGTCGTCGATCGGACCAGCAGCCCCAGTTTCGCCATCGTGAACGAGTACCGCACCGGCGCCGGTGAACCGCTTTACCACTTCGACCTGTACCGATTGAAAGCGGAGGAGGAGCTCGAAGGCATCGGCTTCGATGAATACCTCGAGGGTGGGAACTATTGTTTCATCGAGTGGCCGGAGCTCGCCGAACAACAACTGCCTGCGGAAGCCATTCGTGTGCGGATCACGGCGGCGGAGAACGGCGTACGAACGATCGAACTGAGCAGGAGCGAGTAGCAAGTGGCGAGTAGGCGAGTGGCGAGTCCAGCATGATGGTCGCTTGCTGGACTCGCCACTCGCCTACTCGTCGCTCTGAGTTCCACACTCGCCACTCCGAGCTGGCTTCGTATCTTTCCGCTCCACTCGGCATTTGATGAGTCCCACGAGCGATCTGTTGAAACAACTGGCCCGCGAAGTGGCCATGGCCCCCCAGGAACAACTCACGGAGGTGGGCCGCCGCAAGAAGAGCCTCTTCATCGGCATCCCCAAGGAGAGCATCTTCCAGGAACACCGCGTGCCGCTCACGCCCTCTGCAGTTGCCGTGCTGGTTGGCCGTGGGCATGAGGTGGTGATCGAACGGGGTGCGGGCACGCCCGCCCAGTTCCAGGACAGCGATTACAGCGAGGCCGGTGCCATGGTGGTGGACAGCCCGGCCGAGGTCTTCAAAGCGGACCTGATCCTGAAAGTGGCCCCACCCACCCATGCCGAGATCGAGCTGCTGCGCCACAAACAGATCCTCGTTTCAGCGCTCCAGCTCACCGTGCAGCCCAAGGATACCCTGAAGCGCATGATGGAGAAACGCATGACCGCAGTGGCCTGGGACTTCATCAAGGACCGGGAGGGGATCTACCCCATCGTGCGTGCCATGGGCGAGATCGCCGGGAACACCTCCATCCAAGTGGCCAGCGAATACCTCAGTGCCGATAAGGGCGGGCAGGGCCTCATGCTGGGCGGGATCAGCGGGGTGGAACCTTCGGAAGTGGTGGTGATCGGGGCTGGTACCGTGGGCGAGTTCGCCACGCGCGCCGCCCTGGGCCTGGGCGCCAGCGTCAAGGTCTTCGACAAGAGCATCTATCGCCTGCGACGCCTACAGAACGACCTCGGACAACGCGTGTGGACCAGCGTCATACAACCCACCGAATTGCGCAAGGCCCTTCGCAATGCCGATGTGGCCATCGGTGCCTTGCGCCCCGAACGTGGCCGCACGCCCATGGTGGTGACCGAGGAGATGGTGAAGGAGATGAAGAACGGCAGCGTGATCGTGGATGTGAGCATCGACCGCGGTGGCTGTTTCGAGACCAGCGAGGTCACCACCCATACCGATCCCGTGTACAAACGCTACGGCGTGATCCACTACTGCGTGCCCAATGTGGCCAGCAGGGTGCCCCGAACGGCCAGTACGGCCCTCAGCAACATCTTCGGCCCCCTTTTCGGTGCCATGGGCGAAGTGGGCGGCTTCGAGGACCTCATCAAGACCGACCTGGGACTGCGCCACGGCGTATACCTCTATAACGGCTCGCTCACCAGCCCCATTCTCGGCGAGGCCTTCAAGCTGCCCTACAAGGACCTGGATATCCTGCTGGCAGCGTTCTAGTTCACATGTGGGCATGTGACCATGGGTTCATGTGGACATGAAATGCCTTCGGGGTTGTCGTACTTTGGATGAAATGTGATCACCATGAATGACGGAACCTTTGACAGTGCGGCATGGATCGAAGAGTGTCTTGATGGGATGTTCAGCGGGGTATCGGAACCGGTGCAGGAATACGGTAGGCCTCCGAGGAAGCGTAATGCAGTGGTTGAAGAAACGTTCGAGCTTGCGAGTCGCGTGATGGACTATACGGAGGTATTGTTGCGAACGAACAGCGTGTTCGCCGATCAGATCCTGCGAAGCGGCACATCCGTAGGCTCACACACCCGCGAAGCACAGAGCGCGGAGAGCCTGGCCGATTTCGTGCATAAGATGAAGATGGCCCACAAGGAGCTGGAGGAGACCGACTTCAGGTTGGCACTGTGCCATGTGAAAGCCCACTATCCGCATGACGATGATCTTGTGCGTCGGACGAAGGTGCTGATACCGCTTTTCCATCGCATCCTCACCACATCCCGCACACGACTCAACCAATTAGCCGAGGAGCGTCGCGCCAAGCGCCGGGGTAGGTGATGACCGGGTAGCATAGGCCCGCACGACATCGCGGAAACCATCACCTTTGCGGACACCGTCATGTTCACATGGCCACATGCCCACATGTTCACATGCCCACATGACCACATGAACACATGTTCACATGCCCACATGACCACATGTCCACATGCGCATATGCTCTGACCCATGGATCTGAAACGCCGCCTTCAACTCTACCTCGTCGGTCTCATCATCGGTGGAGTGGTCGCGTATTTCTTCTACGGCGATCGCCTCACGAACGCGGCGTGGACCCCGGAGGAGAAGATCAAGCAGCGCATGCGCAGCACCCTGGTCAAGGCAACACCGGAGGCGGAAGAGCAGCTTGCGGCCTGGTCCATGCAGCTGAGCGATGTGCGTGCATCCATCGCCGAGGCCTCGGTACATGTGAGCGATACCGAACGCGCCGGTGATTCGCTGTATTACACCATGGATACCAAGGTCCTCGGACGCGATGCGCGCTTGGTGATCGTGGGCCTGCGCGACTTCGATCGTGACAGTACCGCTACGCTCTGGCGGATCGAGCCACGTTGAGGGTTCATCTCCACGGAGGCGGCATGGCCGGAACGGTCGGTAAGCATCGGTATCCGAGCTGAAGGTGGCAAAGGCTGCGCCCAGTTCCGCCACCTCACTTCCCTTCAACGAGCGCACCACCATGTTCAACACCGTGGACCGCGGCGGCCGCACCCCATTACTGGCCAACAGCAACGATGGCCTCGACCTGCGCATGCTACAGTAGGCCGACTTGCTGGCCGGTAGCCATCAGTTCGATCGGAACACCGCTGCACCCGCTCCCGGCATGCACAAGGTCACGCTGCTGTGCGATGGCCAGCCGGTGGTGAACAAGGCCGTGAAGGTGGGTCGGTAGGGTTCAGGAACGGAGTGGCAGGGCGAGGGGTTGAGGGAGTGTAAAAGTTGGCTTGCACCCTCTAATACCCTGTTCGCCATACAGAGGCACCTGAAGATGCGCCGCTATTATTCCGAGTGACGATACGGCAAGATCGCGGCGTAGCGGGGCCTACGGAGCGACCTTACCGGAGAAGTCGCATGGACAAGGAGCAAGCAGGTCGGGTGGTTATGTATGGTGAAAGGGTATCACCCGCTTACACCCTCCCTCGCACGGTCCATCCGGCCTGATATCCAGCTACTTGCAATTCCACCGGATTTGCCTACATTTGCACCCCAATTCAACCGAAAGGCAATGACCAACCGGTACGAGACCGTCTTCATTCTTACTCCCGTTTTGTCTGAGGATCAGACAAAGGAGGCGGTTAAAAAGTTCAAAGACCTGATCAAAGCAGGCAGTGGCAGGATCCACCACGAAGAGAGCTGGGGGATGCGCAAGCTCGCGTATCCCATCCAGAAGAAGTCCACGGGCTTCTACCACCTGATCGAGTTCGAAAGCGAGCCTGCGCTCGTGGCCAAGCTCGAGACCGAATACCGCCGCGATGAGCGCGTGATCCGGTTCCTCACCATCGTGATGGACAAGCACCACATCGCCTTCGCCGAGAAGCGCCGCACCAAGCGCACTTCCAAGAAGGAGACCGTTGAACCCACCAACGCTTAAGCGCCATGGCAGCAGACAACAGCGAGATCCGCTATTTGACGCCGATCGCGATCGAGACCAAGAAGGAGAAGTATTGCCGCTTCAAGAAGATGGGCATTACTTACATCGATTACAAGGACGAGGAGTTCCTCCTGCGCTTCGTCAATGAACAGGGCAAGATCCTGCCACGTCGCCTCACCGGCACCAGCCTGAAGTATCAGCGCAAAGTGGGCCAAGCCATCAAGCGCAGTCGCCACCTGGCCCTGATGCCGTACGTGGCCGATATGATGAAGTGACCTTCAACACACCTACGAACATGGAGATCATCCTGAAGAAAGATGTGGAGAACCTGGGCTACGCCAACGACGTGGTCAAGGTGAAGGAAGGTTATGCCCGCAATTTCCTCCTGCCCCGTGGACTCGCTGTGAGCGCCACCGAGAGCGAGAAGAAGCAGCTGGCCGAGACCATGAAGCAACGTGCCCACAAGGAGGCCCGCATCAAGGCGGAAGCCGAGAAGATGGCCAACGGGCTCGCCGATAAGACCCTGAAGATCGGGGCCAAGGCCGGTGAGAAGGGCAAGATCTTCGGCAGCGTTAACACCATCCAGATCGCCGATGCCATCCGCGCTCTCGGCTTCGAGGTGGACCGCAAGAACATCAAGCTCAAAGGCGAAGCCATCAAATCCCTCGGCAAGTACGAGGCCGAGGTGGCCTTCCACCGCGACGTGATCAAGACCATCCCCTTCGAGGTGGTGGAGGAGTGATCGTTGAGCGAACGCTTAGGAGAGGGGCCGAAAGGCCCCTTTTTCATGGTACATTTCGCCATGATGCCCCCTGTTCTTCGCCGTGTGTTCCTCCTCCTGCTCATCGCCCCCGTAGCGATCCTGGGTTGCAAGAAGGACGAGGACGACGAGCCTCAACCCCAACCCCAGAACTCGATCCCAACCCCGGAACAGGTGCTGGTCAACCTGCGCTTCATCCCTCGGGAGGCAGGCGCGGGGTTCACCTTCGGCGACTCCTACATCACCGACGGCACCGGGCGCGATGCGCTGATCGAACGCATCCGCATCCTGTTCACCGACATCCGGCTCACCAATGCCTCCGCCACGGCCATCCGCACCTTCCCCGGCAAAGTGGTGCTTTGGGATTCGAATGACCCCAACGCGCTAACACCCATCGGCACCGTGGATGCCGGCTCATTCGCTGGTGTGGGCCTCACCATTGGTCTTGATGATGCGAACAATGCCACGGTTCCGGCTGATCACACCGGTCCGCCCCTGAGCGACCAGACCCTTTATGTAGGGTCCGTTAGTGGGTACCGCTTCTATTCCATCGAGGGGCGCATCGACGCGAACGATGATGGCATCGTCTCCAGCGCTGAACCCACATTCACCTATGCCTGCATCACCTCCGCGATGCGCCGAAACGACCAGCTCTATTACAACAGCTCGCTCGCCGGTTCCTCGTCCGTTGTCAACATCGGCCTTGATGTGGCCGGCCTGCTCAACGGGGTGAACGTGATGAACGATCTGAATGAGACCGGTGCCACCAGCCTCAACGCCCAGTTGATGAGCAACCTGCAAACCGCGATCGAGGAACCTTGACCCGGTCGGACCCTGAGTGATCGCCCAGGTCGAACTCTTTCCGCTCAGCATCCCGCTGAAGGCGCCTTTCGTCACCTCGCTCGGTGCGCTGGAAGCCGTGGAGAGTGTGATCGTGCGCATCACCACGAACGAGGGTCTTGTCGGCTGGGGCGAATGCAACCCGTTCTGGTCCATCAACGGCGAAACGCAGGAGACGTGTTCGGCTGTTGGGAAGCACTTGGCCCAAGCACTGATCGGTCACGATGCAACGGACATCGAAGGTCTTCATGCGCGAATGGACCGCCTCATATTCGCCAACAACAGCATCAAGAGCGCGTTCGACATCGCGTGCCACGACATCGCCGCTCAAACCGCAGGGCTGCCGTTGTGTCGCTTCCTCGGTGGAACGGACAACCGCACATTGGTCACGGACTACACGGTGAGCCTTGGTGCCAAGGAGAAGATGGCAGCGGATGCGCAGGCCATCATCAGCAACGGTTTCCAAGTGATCAAGGTGAAGCTCGGCGGTGGTGCGCAGGAGGACATCGAACGCGTCCTGGCCATCCGCGCGGCGATCGGTGACGGGATCCCCTTGCGCATCGATGCGAACCAAGGCTGGTCACCGGAACAAGCGATCCTTGTTCTGAACGCGTTGGGTGATACGAACATCCAGCATTGCGAAGAACCCATTCCGCGCTGGCAGTTCATGGAATTACCCCGCGTGAAGGAAGCCTCGCCGATCCCGATCATGGCCGATGAAAGCTGCTGCGATCACCACGATGCCGAGCGCCTGATCGCCCTGGGCGCCTGCCAACGCTTCAACATCAAGCTGGGGAAGAGCGGCGGGCTGTTCAAGGCGAAGAAGATCATCGCACTGGCTGCGGATGCCGGCATGCAAGTGCAGATCGGTGGCTTCCTGGAATCGCGACTGGCATGGACCGCCGCAGCCCACATCGCGCTTACCAGCGAGGCCGTTCAATTCTGTGACATGGATACGCCGCTCATGTTCGCCGCCGATCCGGTGATCGGTGGACTGTCCTACGGTCCGGGTGGTCGGCTCACGCTCCCGACCGGTCCGGGGTTGGGTGCTTCGATCCTGCCCAACTTCATACAGGGGCTGGTCGTACTGCGCTGATCGCTGCATGTGGTGTGGAGCGCCAGCAACCATGATCCATGGGAGCGGTCAGTGTTCCACCCGCGCCTCCTCGTGGTCCAACCGGGCCTCCTGTTTGCGGATCAGCTCGATGTCGAACAGGTTCTCCTTGCGGATGCGCGTGAGGGCCGCGCGCTGGGCCGCGATCGCCGCCAACTGGTAGTGTTCCAGCTCATCGATCTCGTCCGTGCGGGCAGGCAGGTGCTCCCCGTGCAGTTCCTGTAGACCCACGGCCGTGCTGTCCACTACCCGGCGATAATTGGCCCGCAGGCGGTCGGTGATCTCGTCCCGCGGTACATCCTCCTGCTCCAGTCTCTCCAGCGCTACTTGGGCCAGCCGGTGGCGCAGGCTCAGCTTCTGCTCCTCGGGGCTCCTCCGCGGATCCACCTCCTGCACCCGCAGCCAACGCACCACGAAGGGCAAGGTGATACCCTGCACCACCAACGTGATCAGGATCACCACGAAGGTGATGAGGATGATGGTGGCCCGTTGTGGGAACGGACCGCCATCGGGTAGCTCCTTGGGCAGTGCCATGGCCATGGCCAGGGAGATCACACCCCGCATCCCCGCCCAGCTCAACGCGGTGGGCAAACGCCAGCCGGGCGATGGCTCCTTGCGACGTATCCGGCCCGAAAGCCAGCGTGGGATGTGTGCGGAAGGGTACATCCACAGGAAACGCAGCGCGATGACCAGGCCGCCGATCAATATGCCGTAGTGGATGCCCGATCGCACTTCCTCCCGGGTGAGGCCATCGAGGATCACCGGCAGCTCCAGACCGATCAGGATGAAGACCATCCCATTGAGGATGTACCCCACCGTGGACCAGGTCATGTTGATCTGCATGCGCGAACGGTGGTCCAGGAAGTCGTGCGCCCTGAAGCTGAGAAACAACCCGCAGCACACCACCGCCAGCACCCCGGAGAAATGGAAAGTCTCCGCCAGGAGGTACGCGATGTACGGGGTCATCAGCGAGATGGACGTGTCGATGCTTGGTGTGGTGGGCAGGGATCGATGGATCAGGAAGAGCACGTTACCCAATGCGATGCCCATCACCGTGCCGCCCACCGCCGCCACGAAGAAGTTCTCCACCGCCGCACCCAACGAGAAGGTGCCCGTGACGATGGCCGCCATGGCGAACCGGTACACGATCAGGGAGCTTGCGTCGTTGATCAGGCTCTCGCCCTCCAGGATCACCATGCCGCGGCGTGGAAGGTGTACGCTCTTGAGCACCGAGGTGGCCGCTACCGCATCCGGCGGGGAGATGATGCCCCCAAGTAGGAAGCCCAGGGCCAAGGTGAATCCCGGAATGAGGACGCTGCTGAACCACGCCACCCCGACCGAGGTGAAGAAGACCAGCCCGAAGGCGAGCATGCTGATCGAGCGGCGCCATTTCCAGAATTCGGGCCACGAGATGTGCATCGCCGCTTCGTACAACAACGGAGGAAGGAAGATCAGGAAGATGAGGTCCGGCTCGATGGCCACCCGCGGGATGCCCGGAATGAATGGGATGAGCAATCCCGAGACCACAAGAAGGATCGGGTACGCAATACGGATACGTGGACTCAACATGGAGAGCACCGATACCGCGAAGAGCAGGCCGATGACAAGGATAAGGTCGTGGTGCATTCGGGTACGCCTATAGGATTTCGGGTCTGAAGATGCGATGGAAGTGCTGATCACAAGAACCTCATTTCGCATGATACCTTCGTGTCCTCTAACGCCAGGTCGACAGCAAATGGATCATTCATGCCTCCTCCTGGCCATGTTGGCCGTCGCGATCACCGGCTGCAAGCGGGACGAGGAGCCACCACCCGCCAATGGCGGTAGCGAGACCGCGACCACGGCAGAGGTGGAATTGTCCTACTCGTTCACCGTCGGAACCGCTCCCTTCGATCCGTCGGCCTCTTTCACCGATGCTACCGGGCGCCAGGTGCGCATCACCAAGCTCAAATTCTATACGTACGGCGTTCACCTGACCGACGACATGGATAACTCCGTGGGGCAATTCGCGACCATCGCGCTGGTGGATCCCCTGAGCGTTTCCAACCGGTTGGACCTGGGCGAAATGGCCCCTGATCATGTGCATGAAGCAGCGATCTCCTTCGGCCTTGACAGTGCTTCGAGCTACGGCTTCCCGGACCAAATGACAGCGCCCGCACCTTTGAACGTCCCGGATATGACCTGGATGTGGAACACTGCGGCAGGCCGGATCTTCGCCAAGCTCGAAGGTTTCGTGGACGCCGATGCGGACAATGCGTTCGATGCCGCTGTTGGCGATGTGGCCTTTGAGTACCATGCCATCGGAGCCGCTTTGGACCCGGTCATTGGCCAGTACCATATCCACCGTACCGTCACGGCAGGTTCCGTCCTTACCATCGCGCTCAACTTGGATGTGTCGGCCTTGGTATCCACCCTTGGGCTGAATGGCACGTTTCACGGCGATGGGGCCGAAACACGCCGACTGTTGGAGAACCTGGCCGTAGCCACGGCACCGCTCTGATCGGGGGCATGGCCTCATCGGCTGGGTCCGGGGTCTCGGCATGCCGCTGGGATCATGGTGCGCCCCTTCTGTCGGCGTGGCGACCCTGATACTGGATCCGCCAGGAGGATCCGCACGCCGTGATGAACGATGCCGTCCCAACATTGTAATACCATCCACCATTCGAGCCTAAGTAGCGGGATCCTCCGCGTACTTCACCGGCGGATCGGTTTGAGCCGCGCGCCCCATTGCCCGATGGATGACTTTGCGGTGAAGAAGGAAAGAGGTCGATCCTCTACCAGTTCCATTGTCCGGACCATACTCCGTTGATCCTCCGTTCCTACCCACCTCATCAGTACCTTTGCACGGCGAATACGCCACCCATGAGTATGATCTTCGACCTCGATATGATCAAAGCGGTGTACAGCCGCTTCCCCGCACGCGTCGCCGCCGCCCGCAAGGCCGTGGGCAAGCCGCTCACCCTCACCGAAAAGATCCTCTACGCCCACCTCTGGGACGGCGAGGCCACGCAACCCTTCGGCCGTGGCAAGGACTATGTGGATTTCGCGCCGGACCGTGTGACCATGCAGGATGCCACCGCGCAGATGGCCCTGCTGCAATTCAGCACCACCGGCCGCGCCAAGGTGGCCGTTCCGAGCACCGTGCACTGCGATCACCTGATACAGGCCAGGGTAGGAGCCAAGCAGGACCTGCAGGAGGCCCTCAACAAGAGCAACGAGGTCTTCAACTTCCTCGAAAGCATCAGCAACAAATACGGCATCGGCTTCTGGAAGCCCGGCGCGGGCATCATCCACCAGGTGATGCTGGAGAACTACGCCTTCCCCGGCGGCATGATGATCGGTACCGACAGCCATACGGTGAACGCCGGCGGTCTGGGCATGGTGGCCATTGGCGTGGGTGGCGCTGACGCCTGCGACGTAATGAGCGGCCTGCCGTGGGAGCTCAAGTTCCCCAAGCTGATCGGCGTGAAGCTCACCGGCAAGCTCAATGGCTGGACCGCCCCCAAGGACGTGATCCTGAAGGTGGCCGGTATCCTCACCGTGAAAGGCGGAACCGGGGCCATCGTGGAATACTTCGGTGATGGTGCCGTGAGCATGAGCTGCACGGGCAAAGGCACCATCGCCAACATGGGCGCGGAGATCGGTGCCACCACCAGCACCTTTGGCTACGACGACAGCATGCGCCGCTACCTGAAGGCAACCGGACGAGCTGAAGTGGCTGCCTTGGCCGACAAGATCGCCGCGGACCTCACCGGTGACCCCGAGGTGTACGCCGAGCCCGCTAAGTACTTCGATCAGGTGATCGAGATCGACCTGAACACCCTGAGTCCGCACCTCAACGGCCCCTTCACGCCCGATCTGGCCACGCCGGTGAGCGAGATGAAGGAGAAGGCCGCCAAGAACGATTGGCCCGTGGACATCGAGTGGGCACTGATCGGCTCCTGCACCAACAGCAGCTACGAGGACATCAGCCGCGCCGCGAGCATCGTGGCCGACGCCGCCAAGAAGGGCGTGAAGTCCAAGTCGCATCTGGGCATCAACCCCGGCTCCGAGCAGGTGCGGTACACCATCGAGCGGGATGGCTTCATCGAGACCTTCGAGAAGAGCGGCGCCACCATCTTCACCAATGCCTGCGGCCCCTGCATCGGCCAGTGGGCGCGCGAGGGCGCGGACAAGCAGGAGAAGAACTCCATTGTCCACTCCTTCAACCGCAACTTCGCCAAGCGCGCCGACGGCAACCCCAACACGCACGCTTTCGTGGCCTCGCCGGAAATGGTGGCCGCCATCGCCATCAGCGGCAAGCTCACCTTCGATCCGGTACACGACACCCTCACCAACGACAAGGGCGAACAGGTGAAACTGGCGGAGCCCACCGGCTGGGAACTGCCGCCCAAAGGTTTTGCCGTGGAGGATGCCGGTTACCAAGCCCCGGCCGCCGATGGCAGCAAGGTGAACGTGGTGGTGAAGCCCGACAGCCAGCGCCTGCAACTGCTGGAGCCCTTCCCCGCGTGGAACGGAAAGAACATCGGCGATGCCGTGCTGTTGATCAAGGCCAAGGGCAAATGCACCACCGATCACATCAGCATGGCCGGCACCTGGCTGCGCTACCGTGGGCATCTGGACAACATCAGCAACAACACGTTGATCGGCGCGATCAACGCCTTCAACGGCGAGGCCGACAAGGTGAAGAACCAGCTCACGGGCGAGTACGGCCCCGTGCCCGCCACCCAGCGCGCGTACAAGGCCGCCGGGGTCACCAGCATCGTGGTGGGCGACCAGAATTACGGCGAAGGCAGCAGCCGCGAGCACGCCGCCATGCAACCGCGCCACCTCGGTGTGGCCGCCGTGCTGGTGAAGAGCTTCGCCCGCATCCACGAGACCAACCTGAAGAAGCAGGGTATGCTCGCCCTCACCTTCAGCAACGAGGCCGATTACGACAGGATCCAGGAGGACGACCGCATCGACTTCACGGACCTGACCTCTTTCGCGCCGGGCAAGCCGCTCACCCTGGTACTGAACCACAAGGACGGGACCAAGGACACCATCAGCGTGAACCATACTTACAATGCCCAGCAGATCGAGTGGTTCAAGGCGGGCAGTGCGCTGAACCTCATCCGGTCCCAACAAAAGGGCTGAGCAGAGCGCCATTCGAACGCTACGGGCCCGAAACCACGCGAATGATGCGCGATCTTCTCCTCTTTGTCGCCCTGTGCCTGTGCAGTGCATTGATGGCCCAGCCCGTGGTGGGGATCAAAGCCGGGGTGGACCGCACCCTCACCACCTTGAGCCCAGGGGATCAGGTGCCCGCTGGAACGCCGACATCCGAGGTGGAGGATGGTTTCGGATATCACGGTGGCGCCTTTGCTGAATTCAACCTCGGCGATGTCCTTTTCGTGCGACCCGAACCGCACTATGCCGTCCGCACCTTTACGATCCGTTCCGAATTCGAGTCCCCTGCCATGCTCGGGATCACCGCTCGGGTGGAGGGCGAGATGAAGGTGAAGCGTTCCACCGTCGAACTGCCACTGCTGTTCGGCTACCGGATCACACCGCGCACCTCGGTGCTCATTGGCCCCTCGGCCAGGTACCTGCTGGCCAACCATACCGAAACGAACGGGAGCGCTTCGATCGGGGGCTTGTTCCCGGGCCTGAGCGTACCATTGTCCACCACCGACGATACGGTGACCGGCCTGAATGAATGGTGCTGGGAGGTGGTCGCCGGTCTCAACCACCGCTTGGAACAGGGACTCGATCTGGGGTTGCGCTATGGCCATGGCATCGGCTACCTGGAGTCCGATACCGAGCTGCTGAAGACCCGCCAGCATGTTCTCCACCTCGCCGTGGGCTGGGCCTTCCTCCGCTGAAACACAAGGGGTCGGGCATTGCGGCACGAACTTCGCAATGGTCTGGCATGATCCGCGGTAGGTACTAACTTGCCCGGCATTCGAAGCACATGAGAACACTTTTCATTTCCATCCTGGTCGTTTCGGCCACCTCCCTGTTCGGTCAGGACAAGTTCAACCACGACCGCAACTGGGTCGCCAATGGGGATTTCGAGACCCTGGAGGGCAAAAAGTTGAAACGTCCAGGAGGGATCCTGTATGCCACTGGCTGGGAAAGCCCCACCAAGAAGAGCGCAGACCTCTTCAGTGAAGGTGCTCCGGTGGAATCCAATGTATCCTCCCCGAAGAACCTGGCCGGTGAACAGTCCGCGCTGAGCGGAACGAATTACGCGGGGATGCGCATATGGAGCTACCAGAACAAGGAACCACGCACCTACCTGCAGGCCAAGCTGGCCAAGCAGATGAAGAAGGATTCCCTGTACTGCGTGAAGTTCTACGTGAGCCTCGGCGACCTGAGCAAATATGCCGCCGGGGAGATCGGTGCCTACATCGGCAAACAACGGGTGGAGAAGGACGACGAGAGCAGCTTGACCTACGAGGTGAAGGTGCCCAACCTGCGCACCAACATCCAGGATGATATGTTCAGCTGGCAGGGTGTGTGTGGTGTATACGAGGCTGCAGGTACGGAACAATACCTGGTGCTTGGGAACTTCGCCGCCAACGAGAAGACCCCGAACGTGAAGACCAAGCGCCCGAAGGGTGAATCGCGGCCCCAGGTGTTCAGTGCGTACTACTACGTGGACAACGTGGAGCTCTATCCGATCAAGAACCGGGGCGAGTGTACCTGCGAACAACTCGATAAGGCGGAAAGTGAATACATCTTCAGCCGGAAAGGCACGATCAATCCGAGTTTGAAACCCGCCGAGAAGGTGGATGCCCAGGTGTTCTACTTCAAGCGTTTCCAACGCAGCTTCGATACCAGCATGGAGCCCTGGCTCGCCGATATGGTGGCCCACATGAAGGAGGATGCTGCCGTGAAGGTGAAGCTGGTGGGGCACATGGATGCCACGGAAATGGAACGCACCCGGGTGCGCCCGGACCTGCTCACCCTGGCCAAGGAACGTGCGGAGGCGGTGAAGGCCGCATTGGTCGAGGCGGGCATCGATGCGGTACGCATCACCGTGGAGGCCCGTGCCGCCGATGAACCAGCCGACACCGGTGGCACCGAGGTGGGTATGAGCAAGAACCGCCGTGTGGAGGTGGAACTGGTGAAGTAAGGAACGCCGATGTGGCTCCATGAAGGCCGGAAGGAGCGGGGGTGACCCGGATCCTTCCGGCCTTCGTGCCTCCACTACCTTTCCCGCCCCCACAAAAGCCATGGCACAACAGGCGCATCACACTTCCGTAAGACCCATGATCGGGGACCGGCGTGTGATCCGTGGTTGGACCATGTACGACTGGGCCAACTCGGTATACTCCCTCACCATCTCCAGTGCTGTTTTCCCGATCTTCTATACGGCTGTCACCCATCGGGATGGGGTGGACCTCGTGCTGGAACGCTACGACCTACCTGCGCAATCACTGTACTCCTATGCGCTATCCGCCGGCTTCCTGCTCATCGCATTGATCTCCCCCATCCTCAGTGGTATCGCCGATTCCACCGGCCAGAAGAAGACATTCCTGAAGGGCTTCTGCTACCTCGGCGCGGCCAGCTGTGCGGGCCTCTTCTTCTTCGATATGGAGCACCTATGGGCCGGCCTGGTGCTGGTGATGCTGGCCTGCGCGGGCTTCAGCGGCAGCCTGGTCTTCTACGATGCCTTCCTACCGGAGATCGCCGAGAGGCAGGACCACGACCGCATCAGTGCCCGGGGCTATACCATGGGTTACCTCGGCAGTGTGCTGCTGCTCATCATCAACCTGCTCATGGTGATGGACCCCGATGGCGATGGCATCACCCTGCTGGGCATACCCGACCGCGACGGTTGGCCTGCCCGACTCACCTTCATCACCGTTGGCCTTTGGTGGGCTGGTTTCGCCCAACTCGCATTCCGGGTGCTACCCGACGATCCGTACGGTCGCCGACCCGAGGGCCGGATCATCGCCAACGGTTACCGCGAGCTGCGCAAGACCTGGCGCGAACTGCGGACCACACGGCGCCTGAACAGCTACCTCATGGCCTTCTTCGTCCTGAACATGGGCATACAGACGGTGATGTACCTGGCGGTGAGTTTCGCCAAGGAGGAGATCAAAGAGGTGGGTCCGGACGGAACGATCGGCCCCATCGGGGATGATAGCCTCATCATCAGCATCCTCCTCATTCAACTGGTGGCCGTTCTCGGCGCTTTCCTCTTCGTGCGCCTCAGTGCGCGTTTCGGCAACATCGGGGCACTCATGATCGGGGCAGCTGTGTGGGTTGCGCTGTGCGTGGCGGCCTACGGCATCCAGTGGTCGAACGAGTTCTACCTGCTGGCCAGCGGCGTGGGCCTGGTGATGGGCGGTAGCCAGGCCCTTTCGCGCAGCACCTATTCCAAGTTCCTGCCAGAGACCATCGACCACACTTCCTACTTCGCTTTCTACGATGTGAGCTATTATCTCAGCACCGTGCTCGGCACCTTCGCATTCGGCCTCGTCTTCCAACTCACCGGCGATCTGCGCAACACCGTCATCATCATCGGCAGCTTCTTTGTGATCGGGTTCGTCCTGCTCTTCATGGTGCCCCGTCATGAGGTGCCGGAGGTGAGTGCCGGGGATTGAGGCCGCGGCTCTTCGGTGGGCTGCCGACTACCTTCGCCACCGTAGCAAATGGACCTATGAACGAACGACCGGACTGGGATGTGGTGATCGTGGGAGGTGGCATCGTGGGAGCCGCCACCATGTACAAGTTACAAGCGCGTTTCCCGGATTCCCGGATCCTGCTCCTGGAGAAGGAAGCCGCACTGGCCGACCACCAGACCGGCCACAACAGCGGTGTGATCCACAGCGGGATCTACTACAAACCCGGCAGCTTCAAGGCGAAGAACTGCGTGACCGGCCGCCGGGAACTCGTCGCCTTCGCGAAGGAGCATGGCATCAAACACGATGTGTGCGGCAAGCTCATCGTGGCCACCGATATGGAAGAACTGCCCCGGTTGGAGAAGATCCACCAGACCGGGATCGCCAACGGGATCGAGGACATGGAGCGCGTGGGACCCGAGCGGATCCGCGAGATCGAGCCCCATTGCCAGGGCATCGCCGGCCTGCGTGTGGGCTGCACCGGCATCATCGATTTCCGGGGGGCCACGGAGACCATGGCCCGGATCGCCACCACGCGCCAGCCCGCCAGCCGGGTGAACCTGGGCGAGACCTTCTTAGCTGCCGAACAAGGGAACGACCACACCACCTTGCGCACCTCGAAAGGGACCTACACCGCGCGGTACATGATCTTCTGCGGTGGCCTGCAGAGCGATCGCTTAGCTCGGATGGACGGCGCAGTGGTGAAGGAACGGATCGTTGGTTTCCGTGGCGATTACTACGACCTCACCGACCAGGGTGTACACAAGGTGCGCCACCTGATCTATCCCGTCCCCGATCCACGCTTCCCCTTCCTCGGTGTTCACTTCACGCGCATGACCGATGGTAGCATCGAATGCGGCCCCAACGCCGTGTTCACCTTCAAACGCGAAGGCTATGGCAAGACCGATCTCGACCTCAAGGACACGATGGAAGCCCTTTCCTACGGGGGCACCTGGAAGCTCTTCCTGAACAACATGAGCTACGGCATCAATGAATACCGCCGGGCTTTCAGCAAACGGCTCTTCCTACGGACGCTCCAACGGCTGATCCCCTCACTCACCATGGACGATCTGAAGCCGGGACGTGCCGGGGTGCGAGCCATGCTCCTGGGTGCCGATGGCAACATGGTGGACGATTTCCGGATCGAGAGCCGTGGACGTCACATCCATGTACTTAATGCGCCATCGCCTGCAGCGACCGCCGCGCTGGCGATCGGCGAAGGCATCGTTGAAATGGCCGTGGAACGACTGGGCATTCGGAAGGCTCAGTAGGGTCCGTTCGATCCGCTCTCTCGTGCCGATCCAACGTACCCCGCTTCGCATATTGACATGGGTGTGACCCGATAAGGTTGATCATTGATCCCGATGGAGGGTCGACAGGTCGTCGGTCGTCCAGTGCGAACCTGATCGGATCGGGGCGGGGATGAAACGAAGAAGCGCCTTACGGGGCGCTTCTTTCATAGGGGCCTGGCCGCGAACGGTCAGACGATCCTGTACTGTTCGTTCACCTCCTTCCAGTTCCAAAGGAAATAGCCCATCAGGCCGTTCAACCGTTTCAGGATGATCGGGTTCGGTGCCTTCATTTCGCGGAAGTAGCTGTCCTGGTAACAGAATAGCTCATACTGTTGGAAGAGCACCTTGCCCATGGCATACACGGTGTTCTTGCTTGGGAAGTTGAGCCGGTCCATCTGACCACTTAGCTCACGCACCTCGCGCTCCAGATCAGGCACCTGGAGGCCCCAGGCTTGCGCGAACTTCGAAATGGCGAGCGCCGTGACACGCTTATCAACCCCGGGACCCAGGATCCGCTGTGCTTCGGTGAGGTTGGCCGCCAGCACGATCAGGGCGAACGCATCGTCGTCGGTGTCCGCGATCGAAGGGCTTGCCTGGAATTCGGGTGATTCATTGATCTCCGCCGCCACCACGGGGAAGCCTTGCTCCACCAGTTCCAGTATGGCGTTCACGAACACATTGGCCAGTTTCTCCTCGGTGATCCTCTTCTTGCCGAATAGCGTGGTGATCATGATCGATTGGTTCCTGCGAATTTCGACGGATATGAAACCTGGATCGATGAAGGTCGATGTCGTATTTTTAACAAGGTTATCCACCTCACATGTCCATGCACCCGCTCCTGAGCCAATTGACGGACTATTCCGTCTGGGCCAATACCCTATTCGTGGAACGGCTACGAGAGGAGCGTGAGGAATTGCTCGACACCCCCGTGGCCAGTAGTTTTCCTTCGTTGCGCGCCACCCTGATGCACATCCGTGATGGGGAGAATGCCTGGCTCCACCGCCTGTTGGGACGAACGCCGATCCCATGGCCCGCCGAGCCGGATATGGCCTTGACGACGCTCCTGCCCTACACGCAACGACTCCGGGACCTGGTCCACGGTTCCACCGATGCCTGGCTGGCGGAGAACGTGGTCTATCACGATCTGCGTGGTTCCCGACACGAGCAGCCACGCTGGCACATGATCCTGCATTGTTGCAACCACGGTACCCAGCATCGCGGGCAGTTGATCACGATGATGCGTGCCTTGGGTCTCGACCGGATCCCGGCCACGGACCTGATCAAGTACCAACGGTCCCTGCTTTCGGAATAGGGTGTCCGACCTTCCCTGGCGGTGTGCGCTTGCGGCGCATCGGATCCGCATGACCCGCAATGGTCAGTTCCGGTTCCACCACATTCCTGTTCTTTGTGGAACGATGCGTAGAGCGGCGATCCTTTGTGCGATGTTCATGGGCATTGGCCCCTTGTACCTGGTGGCGCAAACCGGATCCGATGGAAAGGCGTTGATCGAAGTGGGGGATGGGATCTCGATCCGCAAGGACAGCCTCTTCCGGATGAACTTTCGCTTCCGGATGCAGAACCGGATGGGTGTGACCACGGTGGGTGGGGATGATCTCGACATTACCACCACCGACTTCCGGATCCGGCGCCTGCGCTTGCGCTTAGAGGGCCACGTGATGTCGGAGCGATGGCGCTATTACATCCAGGTCAACTTCTCCCGTCCCGACATGGACCTGGAAGGGGGTAAGGTGCCGCAGACCATCCGCGATGCCATGGTCTACCATCATTTCAATAAGCGCTTCCACATCGGGGTGGGGCAGACCAAACTACCGGGGAACAGGCAACGGGTCATCAGCAGTGGCAACCAGCAGTTCCCTGACCGCTCCGCGGCGAACAGTGCGTTCACCCTCGACCGCGATTTCGGCTTCTTCTTTTCCTGGACCCTCCCGCTATCCACCGTCCAGCAGTGGCAGGTGAAGGGCGCGATCTCCAGTGGTGATGGGCGTGGCGCCCCTCCGGGCAACTCTGGCCTGGCCTACACAGGACGCATCGAATGGCTGCCCCTGGGCACCTTCCTCGATAAAGGTGACTACTCCGAAGGGGACCTGGAGTTCGAGCCCAAGCCCAGGCTTTCCGTGGGTGCGGTTTACAACCACAACGACCGTGCCGTCCGGACCGGTGGCCAATTGGGGAATGCCTTGTACGCACCGCGCACCATGAACACCTTCATCGCCGATGCGGTGCTCAAGTATCAAGGCTGGGCGCTTAGTGGCGAATACTTCGACCGGCGCTGCGACGATCCCATCACCTTGAACGCTGCTGGTGCCATCCGTTACGTGCCTACCGGGATCGGGGTGAATGCCCAGCTCAGCAAATACCTGCGGAGCAAGTACGAGATCGCCACACGTTACACCGTGGTGGATCCCGGTGCGAATACCGATCAACTCGCGGATCGGGCGGAGGAAATTCTGCTCGGTACCTCCAAGTACCTGAACGGGCATCGCATCAAACTACAAGCCTACCTGGGTTATCACTGGCTGAATAGCGACATGGCCCTTGATGCAATTGGTAACCATTGGTCCGCCATGTTCCAAGTGGAGTTCGGTATTTGATCCCTCCCCGGGCAACTGGCCGACAGGCTGCCACATCAGCGTTGCCTGGGCGAACAGAGGAGGTCCACCCACATCTTCACCCGGGCCAACCGCTCCCGCAACCAGGTGCGTTTCGCGTGGATGATCGGCAGTGCCTTGGCATTGAAGGCTACTGCGTCCGCCCCCAATTCCTCTGCGATGTAAGTCGCACGCTCGTTGTGGTAGCCTTGGCTCACGATCGTGAAACGTTCCTGGCCGAACACCGTGCGCATCCGGCGTACCGATTCAAAGGTGTTCAACCCGGCACGGTCCAAGGTCATGTCCATCTCCGGGACCCCCATGGCCATCAACGCGGTACGCATCTCGGTCGGTTCATCATAGCCCCAGATGTCCGCATCGCCGCTCAGGATCAAGTGCTGGACCCGACCGGAACAGTACAAGGCTGCCGCAGCCTCCATACGCTCGGCGAAGAAAGGATTGGCGCTACCATCATGCGCCACGGGCAAAGTGCCCAGGACCAGGGCCACCCGGTTGAATGGGATCGAGGCCAGGTCCGAGTGTAGCTGAGCCGATACCCGGCGTTGGATGTGGACCTCGTTCACGACCAAGGCACTGGAAAGGACCACGGCCGCACCGAGGTTCCAATGCAATAGTGTCCTGAGCGTTTTTTGGCCACGATCCCTGCTGTGCACCACGTCGGAGGAATGCGCCCGATCCAGATCAGGCATGTGCTCGCGCACCAAGCTTGGCCGCTCATACGAATGGCCGATCCCGTCCTGCGCATCGCCAACATGCGACCCGACCACACGATCAACAACAGCGTTCATTCCGCAATACGGGCACTATCGGATCCAATTCCGCATGGAGGCATGGAGGCTCGTGATCGGGACTCGTCGGTCGTGGTCCGTCCTTGCTGCATCGTGTAGGTCTTCCGCACGGGTCCATCCATGTCGGTGTCGGCATTCCTGCGGATGGACCGTCCATTGCGCAACGCGCAAAGGAACACACGACGTATGCGCCGATCCGTGCTCTCGTTCAGGTTTACGGCAAGGTTGGCTGTTGACCCGACGAATGCGATCGTTGGGCCGTTGGGGATCGCAGTTCGCCACGGCCGTGATCAATGCCTCTGGCGATCGGTGGTGTGTATGCCGAACAATGGGTAAGGCGCCACAAGTACGACCATGCCGGATCGGTCAACGGGATCCCGTCCCGGACCCCTGTGTGCCCAAGGTGATCGGTTCACCCAGGAAGTGGGGCTGTGCATCCAACAGGATGTCCTTCCACATCTTCAATCGCGCGCCACGTTCGCGGATCCAGCTCCATCCATTGCGCATGATCCCCGTTTCATCCGCGTCGAAGGCGATCGCATCGATGCCATTGGCTTTGGCGATGTACAAGGCACGCTCGTTGTGGAAGCGCTGGCTCACGATCAACAACCGGTCCTGCCCGAATACCTTTTTGGCCCGCACCACGGAATCATAGGTGTCGAAGCCCGCGAAGTCAAGGGTCATCGCGCTGCTGTCCACGCCCAGGGTCAACAGGTTGCGGAACATGTCCATCGGTTCGTTGTAGCTCATGGTCCCGTTGTCGCCGGTGAGCAGCAGGTGGTCCACTTTGCCAGCATGATAGAGGGCTGCGGCGGCGCGTATGCGGTTCACGAAATAGGCGTTCGGCCGGCTGCGTGCCCCGGCCGTGGTGCCCAGCACCAAGGCCACCGGTGTGTGCGGAACAGTGGCCACGTCCTCGAAGAGCTTGTTCTCCGCATGGGTGTTCAGCAGGTGGTCGCTCAGGAGGGTGGTGCCGATCCCCACCGCAGCCAACAGGCCGATCACCACCGCAAACACGGTTGTTACACGCATGGCCACTATGCTCAACGACCGAGCAGGTCGATCCCGGTGTAGTTGCGCGGTGTGAGCGCGTGCAGTTGCGCACGCACCTCTTCGCTCACATCGAGCATGTCGATGAACGCAGCGATATCCTGTTGACCGATCCGGTCCTTCCCCCGTGTAAGGGCTTTCAGTGCCTCATAGGGTTGTGCATATCCGGCCCGCCGCAGGATGGTCTGGATCCCTTCGGCCACCACGGGCCACTGGGCGTCGAGGTCCTTCAGGAGCGCCACTTCGTTCAGCAGGAGTTTGCCCAGCCCTTTCTGTACGGCGTCCACCGCGATCATGGTGTGGGCCATGGGTACACCGATGTTGCGTGTCACCGTGCTGTCGGTGAGGTCGCGTTGGAGCCGACTGATCGGCAACTTCTCGCTCAAGTGGCCGAACAGGGCGTTGGCCAGCCCCAGGTTACCCTCGGCGTTCTCAAAATCGATCGGATTCACCTTGTGCGGCATCGCGCTGCTGCCCACTTCGCCTTGTTTCACACGCTGCCGGAAGTAGTCCATGCTGATGTACTGCCACACGTCCCGACAGAGGTCGATCAGGATGGTGTTGATCCGCCGCATGCCATCGAACAAGGCCGCCAGGTTGTCGTAGTGGTCGATCTGCGTGGTGAACCGCTGCCGGGTCAGACCAAGTTCCGTCGAAAGGAATTGATCCGCCAACCGCACCCAGTCGTATTCGGGATAAGCCGCGTGGTGGGCGTTGAAGTTCCCCGTGGCACCACCGAACTTTCCGGTGAAGGGCACCTCCCGCAGGAGTTTCATCTGCCCGTCGAGGCGCTCCACGAATACTTGGAATTCCTTGCCGAGTGATGTGGGGGAAGCGGGCTGCCCGTGGGTGCGGGCCAGCATCGGCACACGTGCCCAGTCCAAGGCGAGGCCATGCAGGTGGTCGCGTACGTCGGAGAGGGCGGGAAGGTATGCCTCGAACAGGAAGTCCTTGATCAGCAGCGGCAGGGCCGTGTTGTTGATGTCCTGGCTGGTGAGCGCGAAGTGTACGAACTCGCACTGTTCCCCCAGGCCCACGTCCTCCAACCGCTCCTTCAGGAAATATTCCACCGCCTTCACATCATGATTCGTCACCGCTTCGATGGCCTTGATGCGTTGTGCATCGTTGGCGCTCAATTCGGCGATCCGTCGTTCCACCGATGCCAGCGTCGCCAGTGGCGTGTGTTCCAACTCCGGCAAGGGGATCCCGCAGAGGAACCGGAAGTAGGCCAGCTCCACGTGCAGCCGATACCGCATGAGGGCGTGCTCGCTGAACCATCGGGTCAGGTGGCGTGTGCGTTCGTGGTAACGACCGTCGATCGGCGAAATGGCGGTGAGGGGATCCAGATCCATGCGAGGTCAAAGGTAGAGGAGCGCTGCCGAGCGGCCCGCTTCGCGGTCCATCACGAATGGCGCTTGAAATGCCCATCCAAGGATAACGCGATCGGAAAGGCACGGGATCTGTCATCCCCCCCCCGAACCCAGCTCCGCGAACGGTCAACAACGATCTTTGCCGTATGTCCTTCTCCCGCGACTTCCGCTTGGGCCTTTCCGGCTTCGTCCGCGCCTTCCGATTCGCGCTGGACAACCGTATGGCCTGGATGTTCCTCATACCCGTGCTATTGTGGGTGCTATTGGCCTTCGGCCTGCTCGCACTGCTCGAAGGGCCCGTTGAGCGCCTCAGCGACTGGGTGGCCCTTCGACTGGAACTGCCCGTGGACGCCGCTGCCCAGGACTGGTGGAGCTCGGCGAAGGCCTTCCTCAACGGTGCGCGGGGTGTGATCGTCCCGATCCTGCTCAAGCTGGCCGTGGCCTACCTGCTCTTCGTGGCGAATAAGTACATCGTGCTCATCCTGCTCTCTCCTCTGCTGGCCTATGCCAGTGAACGTACCGAGGAGGTCCTCACCGGCCGCCGCTTTCCCTTTGGTGGTGTCCAGTTGCTGAAGGATGCCCTGCGCGGTGCGCTCATCGCCCTACGCAACGGCATCCTCGAACTTGCTTTCACCGTGGGCATCTGGTTCCTCACCCTTTTCGTGCCGTTGCTCGCACCGGTCTCCTTCATCCTGCTCTTCATCGTTTCGGCCTATTTCTATGGCTTCAGCATGTTCGATTACGTCTTCGAACGCCGACGCATGCGGATCGGGGAGAGCGTAAGGGCCGTGAATGACAGCATCGGTGCGGTGCTCGCTAATGGCGCCCTCTTCAGCCTGGTCATGAAGCTGCCCCTGCTCGGTGTGATGGTCGCGCCCGTCATGGCCTCCATCGGTGCGGTATTGGCCACGGTGCGCAAGGAGAGCACCCTGGTCACGATCCCGCCCCAGCCCCCTTCAACCCGGCTCGTGCGATGATCCGTGCCCTTTTCACCACGACCATCGGCCTCGCCACACTGGGTGCCGCGGGACAGGATACCCTGCAAGTGCAAGTACATGGTACGGTGGTCGATGCCACCACCGGCATCCCTTTGTTGGAGACCTTGGTGGAGTGGTATGATGGCGATGGACACCGGCAGGCGGTGAACCGGACGAACAACGAGGGGAACTACGCCTTCATCATCCGGACCACCGGGGCTCTGGAGTTGCGCGTTGCCGAGAACGGGTACAGGACTTTCGTGCAGCGGATGACCGTTGCGCCCGGCGAAACCGCGCACGAGTTCACGATCCGCCTGATCCCGAAATAGCGGTCGGGTCGCCGGATCGCGCCGCTTGATCCTTGAGCCGGTCGTGTATGGACCGGCCGCCTACCATCAGGTCCTCGATCACCGCCTCGCCTTTGCGGATACGCACCACTGCATGAGCTGGTAGCACCTGTTGCACGGTATCGCCTGACCACTGGGGTTGCAGCAGTTCTTCGGTGATGGCCCCGTCGCCTTCCTCCAGGTAGAAGCGGCTGAAGGGTAGGGCGACCTGCGAAACACCGCCATCCCCATAGGTCATGAACTCCACCCGCACGAATGCACCTTCGGTGGGGCGTTCCAGCTCGAGACGGGTGATGTGAGCGAAGCCGTCCGCGTCCGTTCCCAGGATCGCGAAGGCGGAATGCCTTGTGAACTCCGCGCTGCTTTCCCCAGGGACCGACCACTGGCCGCTCTCCGCTTCGTAGCTCAGCGTCACATACTCGCCTCGGAATGGGTCGCGGGGATCGATGGGCGCCGTGCGGAAAAGGAAGACGTCGCCTTCGGTAAGGATACGTTCCTGTTCCACGATCATCCAGGCGGGCAGTGCGAGTTGAAACAGCACCATGACCCCGAATGCAGCCCACTTATTTCGTGCTTTCATGCTGCTGGCGTTGGCGCACAAGGCGCATGTTCATGTACAGGAAACCCGCGCCGATCGCGATGAACACAAGGCCGCGGACCACGAAGCTCAGGTCGGTGTCGAAGAAACGAAGCAGGATGGTGAGGCTCAGCACGCTCAGCCCCAGGTTCATGCGGCGCAGCGATCCCTGCTCGATCCCATGTCGTACGGTGACCACCCCCATGGCCAGTAGCGCCAGGTTGATGAGCACCACCGCCAGGCTTGGCGAGGCGAGCCCCACCATGTACGCGAGCAGGAATAGGATGAAGCCTTCGGGATAAGGCCAGCGTTCCAATGGCCGACGCCGCCGTGCGGCCAAGAGGATCGCACCTGCTCCGATGGCGAGCAGGATGGCGACCGGTACCGCATCCGCCCCCATGGTGCGGACCGGTTCATCGAGCAATTCCTCCCACACCGGTCGGAAGCTGAAGATGAAGAAGAGGACCAACTGCCCCAAGCCGCCCACCAGTACCCAGGGCCAGATCCGAAGCTCCGGACGCGAGGTGAACCACGGCACAAGCGTAAAGGCGGCTGAGAGCGCCACCAAACCCAGCACGTGTAGCATGGTCCATTCCCGGTAGAAGAGTTGCGAAATGGTCGCGAAGGATACCGCCGCGAAGAGGCTGAGCCACCAGAAACCCACGGAGCCCCCATCCTGGCGGGCACGTTGCAAGTAGTACGGAACGAAGATGGCCAACAAGGGAAGTGCCATCCATGGTAGATCCGTCGCGCCCCAGCCCTCCGAGCGCACCGCGGTGCCGTACCAGGTCACGAATGCCAGGTAGCCCAGGGCCACCACGAACGACCCAGGGAGGTAAAGCAACGGAGCGATCAGCAGGCTGCACGTGAGCAGGTAGCCGCTCAATTCACCTTCGATGTGGTGGATCTGGCTGATGAGCGCCACACAAGCGCAAAGCCCACAGGCCAGCAATACGGCACCGCCCTCGCGCCAGCCGACCACCGTAGGTCGGTGGCGCATCGTATACCACACCAGGCCCTGACCAAGCAGCACCGGAACGAAGGCCAGCAACGTGCGAAGCGAGCGGGGAAGGTCGTCCCAGTTGTGTGCGATGATCAAAATGATGCCCAGACCCACAAGCAGGCTGCCCAGGATGGCGAAGACCAACAACTGTCGGTTACCCACCTGCTCTTTTCCTGCCTGGTAGTGCGCCCGGATGCGTTCGGCCTGGTCGGGGCTGAGCAGCCCTTCGCGGATCAGTTCGGGCAGGGCTTCGGATAAACGTGGGTCGCGCATGGGTTGGCGTGTGTCCTCTCCTGAAGAAGGTTGCCACAAAACAGCCCTTGAAGATAGGATTTTCAAAGGAGTTCAAGATCTTATTGAGTCAGGGATGAAGATCCGGTCTCTCGATCATCCTGGTCAGAATGATCCATGGGGTGCGAAAGTGCGAGGGTGCGATGGTCACGTCTCTCGCACCATCGCACTTTCGCACCCTGTCACCCATGATCGACCGTTCCTTCTCCACCGTATCAGTGACCCGTCAACTTTTTTCAGGACGAGGCATTGCGGGACGTCCTGCGTAAAGATCGCGGCGCATCTCAATAGCGATCCTTACTGCGAAATGGTAGGACCCTCCACGAAATCCATGTCCCGCTCGAAGGTCTCGCGCACCCGCGTAGTGGCCCAGAATGCCGCACCGATGCTGATGATGCCCACCACTAAGGCGCTGGTGATGCTTCCGAAGGGGACCAAGAGCCCATTGAACAGCACCGTGAGCGGCACCACCGAGCCGCGCACGAAGTTGGGTGTGGTGGTGGCCACTGTGCTGCGGATGTTGGTGCCGAACTGCTCGCTGGCCACCGTGACGAAGATGACCCAATAACCCGTGGCGGTGCCCAGCGCGAGGCAGAGCCAGTTGTAGGCGGCGATGGATGCGCCCCGCATGCCGAAGAGGAAGATCAAGGTGAGCACCAGGTTCGCGAGCAGGTAGAGGTGGATGACCTTCTTACGGCTGCGCAACCACTGGCTCAACAGCCCGCTCAACAGGTCGCCCACGCTCAGGCCGATGTATGCGTACTTGATGGCTTCGCCGTTGATGCTCTTCGATCCTGCGACATCCAGGCTGCTGGTGTCGATGCCAAGAGCGGGTACGAAGACATCCTGCGAAAGGCTCACCAACACCCCGATCACGTACCACACCGGTATGCCGATGAGGATGCAGCTGAGGTACCGCAGGAAGCGCTCCCGGTCGTTGAAGAGCAGGCGCAGGTCACCCTTGCGCACCTCCTTCTCCCGCACATGCATGAAGAGACCGCTCTCGAAGGTGCCCACACGCAGGGCCAAGAGCACCAGGCCCATCAGGCCGCCCACGAGGTAGGCCACCTGCCAGTTCATCAGTGCAGTGCCCGTGATCGCAGTGAGCAACCCGCCGAGACGTTGCCCCTGCGCGCTCACTTCCGCCGCGAACACCGCACCCAATGCGCCAACCGTCACCACCACCAGGGTGCCATACCCGCGTTTGTCCCTTGGGAGCGTCTCGGTGATCAGGGTGATGCCCGCGCCCAGTTCTCCGGCCAGACCAACCCCGGCCAGGAAACGCACGATGGCGTAGGTGGTCAGATCGACGGTGAAGGCATTGGCGATGTTGGCCGCCGAGTAGAGCAGGATGCTGCCGAAGAGCACCGTGATGCGCCCTCGCTTATCGCCCCAAACGCCCCAGAGGATGCCGCCCACCAACATGCCCACCATCTGGAAGTTGAACAGGTGGATCCCCATGTCCTTGATCCCCGGATGGCCCACGCCAAGGATGTGCTCCAGGCTCTCCCGCTTCACCACATTGAAGAGCACCAGATCGTAGATGTCCACGAAATAGCCCAACGCGGCCACGAGGACCAGGATGAACGAGCGACCAGGGAAGATGTGGCGCATGGAAGCGGGTGTGCGAAGGAAGTGCGGGGCGTAGTACCGGTCAAGTACCGTGTGCCATTCGCGCGGGGAAGCAAGGCGGAAATCGGTTCATCCCGTTATGTTGGGAAGAGCAAGTAGTTCGGCTGAGATCGGATATCCGATAGGAAATACCTGCTCCCTGTTCAGGTGCCGGCGGTGTACGGGGTATCCGGCTTCGTTCCTTTGCACCATGCGGAACATCCTCCTGCTCGCGCTCCTGCTCTCCGGTTGTGCCACCGCGCAAAAGGATCGGCCGACCAGCGCCATCCCGTATGACATGAAGCGGCCCACACAGGTCTTTGAGCTGCCTTCCTTCCTGGTCGAGGTCTCCGCGCTCACCGATGTGGACGATACGACCCTCGCTTGTGTGCATGACGAATCGGCAAGCGTGTATTTCCTCTCCGTGCGCACCGGAGAGGTCATTGACAGCGTGGCTTTCGCTGGCCCGGCGGACATGGAAGGGCTTACGCGGGTGCGGGACATCTTCTTCGCCCTGCGCAGCGATGGCCTGGTCTACCGCTTGGGCGATCGGCTGTCGCGTCTCCAAGTGCTGGACACCTTCCGGGTCGCGGTGCCCAACAGGAACATCGAGGGCCTTGGCTTCGATGAACATACGGGCATGATCCTCGTTTCGCCCAAGGATCACATGAAGGGTTCGAAGGAGGGCAAGGATGAACGACTGATCTATGCCATTGATCCGGATGCCACGTCGAAGGCACCGCGCACGATCCTGAAGGTGTCCCTGGGTCGATTGGAACAGCAGGCGGCGGTGAAGGGCATCGATGTGCCGCAACAGAAGAAGAAGGGCAAGGAGCGGTCCGCGTTGAAATTGCGGTACAGCTCGGTGGCCGTACACCCCGGCTCGCACCACTACTATCTCCTTTCGGCCACGGATCGCACCCTGCTCGTGCTCGACCGCCAGGGCGATCTGGTGGACCTCATCCAGCTCGATGGGAAGCTGCTGCCAAAGGCCGAAGGGATCACATTCACCTCCAACGGCGATATGTGGTTGAGCAGTGAAGGCAAGGGCAGGGGGCCGGTCCTGGTACGGTATGCGCAAAATGACCGTTGAGCAGCATAACATACCCTGGGCCCGGTCCGGACCTTACTTGACATCGCCCCTGCTCCCCTTCGCGAAGGCCGTAGCCGCCTGCGTTCATACCATCCACGCATTCAATACCAGCCGATCCGCTTGGCCTCTTTCCGGATGTCTTCTCTGCGAAACAGATTCCGTAGGCCCCGCTACGCAACCTGTTTCGCGGATCGTCCTCCGAAAAGATCACGGCGCGGCTCTTGGCCGATCCTGAATGCGCAAATGGTTTTAGAGGCCATCTCAAGATCATCCTTCGAGGTGCCCTTGGGTTTTTCACAGCCATATTTCGTTGCTCGATCCTCACACAGCCACCGGCTATGCTCCGGTTTCGCGCCTCATCTGGCAGCGAGATCCCGCAAGTTCGCTTCCAAGAACGATTTTGAGATGCCCTCTACTCGTAGTGCTTGCGCAATAGACGCTCGAACAGGCGGCCGGGCAATATCTTCTTCAGGAATATACTGAAGCGTTGCATGCCCTGCGCCACGATGTAGGTGGCCCGTGGTGCCTCGGAGGCGATCACCCGCTCCACCACCTGCGCGAATTCGTCCGGGTCCCGACTATAGTGCAGGCTGCTGCCCAGGATGGCCATGGCCTTTTCGTATCCGGGGCGGTTCACCTCACTGATCACCTCTGGTCGTAGCCGTGCCGCTGCGATGTTCGTATTGAATTCCCCTGGCTGCATGGTCAGCACCTTCACCCCGAAACGGGCCGCTTCGGTGCTCAGCGCCTCGGTGTATCGTTCCAATGCGGCCTTGCTCGCACTATAGAAACTGCGGTAGGGCAGCCCGAAGTTGCCCGCCACGCTCGTGATGTTGATCAGGTGGCCGCTGCCTTGTTCGCGCATCCGTGGCAATGCCGCACGGCACACCCGGTGCGGTCCCAGCACGTTCGTATCCAGGAGTTGGGCGGCCATGGCCGGAGCGATGTCCTCCGCTGGTCCCTGGATCCCCAGTCCGGCGTTGTTGATCACCACATCGAGCCTTCCGGACCGCTTGATCACCTCGGCCACCGCCGCCTCCACCGAGTGCTCGTCGGTGACATCCATGGCCAGCAGGGTGAACGCACCGTTGCTCTCATTCAATTGAGGGCGTCTGCTGGTGCCGTAGACCGTATGGCCCGCCTTGGCCAGTCGAAGGCCGATGGCCTTGCCCAGCCCACTGCTGGCGCCGGTGATGAGAACGACTTTCGTTGCGGGGGCTGCCACGGTGCCAAGGTAGGCGCCCTTCGGTAAGGGCAAAAAAAGAGGGGCAAGCGACCCGTATCGCACCGCTACGACCGCCTGCCCTTGCTGCCTTCCGGCCCTGGGGGATCCAGCGGGAGCTGGTCGTACAGGACTTGCCCCGGCACAAAGATAATGCCATTTGTCGATCCATGGCCGTAGGGTCGTTGAAAGCCCATCGCGAACATCCATGCCGTGCGATGCGAAGGATGGACCTGCGACCACCAGCGATCCACGATCCACCCTTTGCACGCGGGCACCGGTTCCCATGTGCTATCCTTGCAGCGCCGTGGACATCTCCATCGTCGTACCCCTGTTGAACGAACGGGAATCGCTACCACACCTGGTGGAGTGGTTGCACCGTGTGCTGAGAGGCATGGGGTGCTCATACGAGATCATCCTGGTGGATGATGGCAGTTCCGACGGTTCCTGGGACGAGATCCTGCGGCTTGCCAAGGCGGACGTCCGGGTGAAGGGTGTGCGTTTCGGACGGAACTACGGCAAGAGCCCAGCCCTCAACGAAGGCTTCATCGCCGCACAGGGCGAGGTGGTGATCACCATGGACGCTGACCTGCAGGATGATCCCGATGAGCTGCCCGCCCTCTACCGCATGATCACCGAGGAAGGGTACGACCTGGTGAGCGGCTGGAAGAAGAAGCGCTACGACCCGATCTCGAAGACACTACCCACCAAGCTCTTCAATTGGACCACGCGTCGGGTGAGCGGGGTGATGCTGCACGATTTCAACTGCGGGCTCAAGGCTTACCGCAAGGAGGTGGTGAAGAACATCGAGGTGTTCGGCGAGATGCACCGGTACATCCCCTTCATCGCCAAGAAAGAGGGCTTCAGGCGGATCGGTGAGAAGGTGGTGAAACACCATCCGCGCAAGTATGGCCGCACCAAGTTCGGGCTGGACCGCTTCGTCAACGGCTTTCTCGACCTGCTCACGATCACCTTCATCTTCCGCTTCGCCAAGAAACCGATGCACTTCTTCGGCGGGTTGGGCACCATCATGTTCGTGGTGGGCTTCCTCTGTGCCACATGGGTGGTGGGTGAGAAGCTCTGGTACAGTTTCGTGCTCAACCTCGCTGCACCACGTGTTACCAGTTCCGGCCTCTTCTTCGTGGCGCTCACCGCCATGGTGATCGGGGTGCAACTCTTCACCGCTGGCTTCGTGGCCGATCTGGTGAGTCGCAATGGCGACGACCGCGACCGTTACCGGGTGAGTGAAAGGATCGGCCTTTGAGCGGCTGCCTTCATCTTTGAGGGGATGAAGCCCGGTCCACCGTTACGGATCATCCGGACCATCCTGGTGGTGGCCTTTCTTCGGCACCTGGTCCTGGCGCTGTTCATCCACCCTTATGCCGATGATCTCAGCTATGCCGTGGCGGGCATGAACACGCCGCTCGCAGAGGGCTGGCTGCGCGAATACACCTCCTGGAACGGCCGCTTCACTTCCAACCTGCTCGTACTTCGCGGTCCGCTTGTCCTGGGGATCGAGCGCGGCCTGATCCTGTACCGGGCCGTTGCCATCGCATTGCTCCTGTTCACTACGGCCATGGCCTATCACTTCCTGCATGTGCTGTTACCTCGTCTTGATCGGCAGGCCGCAGGCACGTTGGCGCTGGTCTTCGTGCTTCTCTACCTGCACCTCATGCCCGATGCCAGCGAGGGGTTCTATTGGTACACCGGTGCGGTGACCTATCAACTGGCAAATGCCCTGGGTCTCCTCTTCCTGGCCAATTGGATCAGGGCCTGGCGTGATCCAGCTTTGTTCACCGTGGGTTGGTACGTTGCACAAGTCGCCCTGCTCCTGTGGATGGCGGGTAGCAATGAGGTACACATGGCCTACCTGGTGATCGGCCTTGCCGTGATGCTCTTCCTGCTGCGGAAGGAGAGGGATGCGCGACACCGTGCGGCATCCGTCCTGTTCGTGGCGTCCATGGTTGCTGCGCTGGTGGTGGCGGCTGCCCCCGGGAATGCCACGCGCGAAGCGCTCTTTCCCTTGCGGCACGACCTTCTACGGACCGTGGCCTATAGCATGGGCCAGACCGTACGGTGGGCGTTCGTTTGGATCCTGCCGTTGGCCCTGCCCTCGGTCATTTTCCTGTTCCTGCTGCGGAAGGGGCAGGATCGCGGTCTGGTACCGCGCGTTGGTCGGCGATGGAATGCATGGGCCGCGATCCTCCTGCCTTTCGCTTGCCTGTTCGTGAGCATGGTGGTGACCTACTGGCCCACCGGGTTGCTCGGCCAGTACCGCACGTTGAACTTGGCCTGCTTCTTCTTCATCCCGGCTTGGTTCCTGGCGCTCGCCGTGTGCGATGGAGCCGTCCTTCGCCATTGGGTGCCGACCCCTGCCGCGGTGCTGCGCCCATGGTGGTCGTGGCTGATCGCCGCTGGATGCACCTTGTTCCTATGGAGCGGGCGTGATGGCCTCGTGACCGCTGATCTTGCCACCGGTCGGATGTCCCGGTACGATGCGGGTATGAAGGAACGTTATGCCCTACTGACCATGGCTGCGAAGGTGGAAGGGGAGAAGGAGGTCGTTCTGGACGAGGTGGTTCAACCGCGCTGCCTGGTGGTGCTCCCACTCCGGACCGATGCATCCAATTGGATGAACCGTAGCCTGGCGACCTATTTCGGGGTGCCGTCCGTCCGGGTCACAACGGCTGCGGATCAAGCGACCCCGTAGGCGTTGGAGCAGGTACCGGCGTGGGATCGAAGAAGAGTTCGGCGGCCAGCTTGGCGTCATGCCCATACACATCATCGCAGAAGTAGAGCCGGTCGTCGGCCCCCACCCAGGCGGTGAAATAACCGATGGTGACCGGGCGTTTTTCCTTCAACGTGACCCAGGTCTCGGTCTTCTTGTTCATGGCAGCTTCGATCCGCTCCTTCGTCCAGGTGGTGTCGTTGCGCAGGAGGTACTCGGCCAGTCGTTGCGGCTCGCTGAGGCGGATGCAGCCATGACTGAAGGCGCGGCTTTCCCGTGCGAAGCCTCCTTTGCTCGGTGTGTCGTGGAAGTAGATGCTGTAGCTGTTCGGGAATAGGAACTTCACCCGTCCCAACGCATTCCCGGCCCCCGGTCTCTGGCGGATCAACGGGTTGGCATCCGTGCCACCGATCCGTTCCATGCCCTTCTTCGCCAGGTAATTCGGGTTCTTCCGGAGTTCGGGTAGGATCTCATTCCGGACGATGCTCTGCGGTACACCCCAATAGGGGCTGAAGACGATGTTCGTGAGCGTATCGCTGAAGATCACGGTTCGTGTGGCCACATTGCCCACCACCACACGCATGCCCCAAGCCTCTTTTCCACCTTCGAAGATGTGCATGCGGAATTCCGGGATGTTCACCAGGATCAGGTCCGGTGCATACGATTCGGGGAACCACCGGAGGCGTTCCATGTTGATCAACATGCTGCGCACCCGTTGTGCGGGTGTCACGTTCAAGGCCCGGATCACGCTGGCCCCGATCACTCCGTCCGGTAACAGGTTGTGTCGCTCCTGGAACCGCTGGACGGCCTGTACAAGTACGCTGTCGTAGTGCGCGGAGTTCAGCACGATCGTATCCATGCCGGTCACCAGATCGCCCAGTACCATCAGCCGTTGGCGGATGTCGGGCACGAGCCCTGCACTGTCTCCCGGTTCCAGTTTCCGGCGTTCGCCCAGGGTCAATGGGTCCCATCGTACCAGTGTATCCAGCATCACATACTTCCGCAGGTGTTGCTTCAACCGGGCGTACTGCGGATGTTGCGGCTCGATCGCGGTAAGGTCCATGCCACCCGCAGCGATGGAGTCCAGAAGCCGGTCGTAGTTCTTCTTTGTGCGTGGGATGAACCAATCCAGTTCCCGCAGGTCCTTGCCCACCAGGCCGCCGTATTCCTTGTTCGCGAAATGGAAGAATTCGGCGGTGAGCGTGAGCTCCAGGTCCTGACCACAGCTATCGCAGAGTGGCTGGTCGTTGCCCACCGGGCGCTCCATCAACTGACGCAGCCGCTCACTCAGTTCCGTTACCGCCGGGTAGCCCCGATCGCTGCCGTGTACAAGGGATGCGAATCCCAACGCGGCGTGTGAGAGGGTGTCGCCCGCGAACCATGCGTATTGGTAGCCGCGACGTTCGTAGAAACTGCGTATGGCGGCGCCATCGCCCTTGGAATCCGGGTGTCGCACCAGGAATTCGGCGATGGCCGCACTGTCCAGTGTCCGTGACGAGAACTGCTCCTTGGTCTCGAAGACCTTCGCGATCTCGCGGGTCTCTTCGGCCAAAGTCCTCGGTCTGGGGTCGTCGGTGCAACCCGCGATGCACGACAATAGGATGATGGCGATGGATATCCGCATCATATCGGTCCTCCATACGTGCGGACCGCCACAAAGTTCGTCACCTATACCATCTACGCATTCAATATCAGCCGATCTGCTTGCCCGCTTTCCGGATGACTTCTCCGCAGAACAGGTTCCGTAGGCCCCGCTACGCAACCTGTTCCGCGTATCGTCCTCCGAAAAGATCGCGGCGCATCTCTTGGCCGACCTTGAATGCGCAAATGGTATCACCCATGCACGTAGAGCAGGCCACCATCGGCCAACAGCTCCAGCAGGCGAGGCATATCGGCCCGGCTCACGGCAGGGCAGCCCCAGCTACGCCCCAAGCGGCCATGCTCCCGGATGAAGGTATCTCCTACGTAATCGGCACCGTGCATGATCACCTCACGAGCCTCGGCCTGGCAATTCAGACCCTTTTCCAGACCGTGTAGGATCAGGGCTGCACCGTGTTTCGGACTGACGATCTCCGCACCGATGCGGTAAAGCCCAAGGCTGGTCTGGTGGCTCCCCTCGCGATTGCTGAAGTGCGTGGCCAGTAACTCCCCACTGCCCTGGCCGTGTGCCACGTACGTGCGCAGCAGCAGTGCCTTTCGCTCCAGATCGATCACATACAATCGTTTGGCCGTGCTTGGCTGCGTCATGTCGGCGATCGCCACCACCGGACCACGGACCCCTTTGCCTTCCATACGATCGTAACAAGCGGTGAACACATCCTCCGGCAATTCGCCTTCAAGGCCGATCGCATCGTAGAGTTCGGCTGCTACCGTGGTGGTGGTGACCACGGCGTTCTCCGGTGGGACTGGGATGGGTGTTCCAGCTGCGCCCCAAAGCCAGGTGAAAAGCAATGACAAGAGCACCGGTGCGTGCACCATTCTTCCTTACAGGTTCGTTCGTTGCCCTCCCATCATGCGAGGTTCCGGTTCGCGGGACGACCAACGGGGCGACGAAACTATCATCCCCCTGGGACCCTGCACCTTCTACGGATGTTAAATCGATCAAGTTCTGGACGAACACCGGGTTCCCCCGGACGAACGGCTCCAACTCGCGGACGGTCGTAGCTTCGGGTCACTCTTCACCATGCCGCGCAGCCTGCTTCCCCTGGTGTTCTCCTTCATCATTTGCGATGGGTTCGCACAGTTCTACAACTGGGGATGGGGGCCTCCGATCAGTGTGACGCAGAACGGGAGCACCATCACCTGCACCGTCTGGGATCCCGCGCTCAATACCAGCCGGAGCCAGAGTTACCAAGGCGTTGAGGAGTGGAGCAGTGTGGATGGAGTGGTGGCCACGCTGTCGAATGCCGGTGTGGTGCAAGGCATCGTGTATGACGTCGATCTCTCCTCATTCCGCGATGAGGGGTTCTCCTTCGTGAGCAACACCGCTGTGTCCAATGCCGATGGCATCGTGGCCTGGGTCACGGGTAGCGGTACGGTGGGTGCAGCGATCTACGACCCTGCCGCTCACCTTTGGAGGGAAGACGATCTCAGTTTCAGCGCCGGTACCAACATCATCAATCGGCATGGCGTGGTCAGTTGGCTCACCGGTTCGGGCACGGTCGGTGCGGCGGTCTACGATGCGGGCACACAGCAGTGGAAGGATGACACCTTCAGCTTCAGCGCAGGTACCACCATGTTCAATCAGGACGGTGTGGTGGCTTGGCTCACCGGCTCCGGAACGGTCGGTGCGGCTGTGTATGATCCGGCTAACGGCCAGTGGATGGACGACCAATTCAGCTTCAGTGCCGGTACGAGCATGGTGCTGGAGGATGGTGTGGTGGCCTGGCGCACAGGAAGTGGCACGATCGGTGCGGCTGCATACAACTGGAACAGCGATCAATGGGTGGATGGGAACTTCAGCTTCGGGACACAGAACACGGGCCTCGGCATCTTGGATGGGACCGTGCATTGGTCCAATGATAGCGGTGCGCAGAAGCAGGGTTTCACCGCGGCCGGTCAATGGCAGAGCGACGTGAACACCGTGCCCCGTTGTGCCTATCATCCCGTGGAGGTGGGCGGTTCGGGGCCACCGCACATCGGCTACCTCTGGTGCCTCTCCATCGGTGCTTCCTCCTATTCCCACGATTGTGGCGATGGACATTCCATCACCCGGCGTTGGGCATGGAAACAGTATGCGACCCCAGGTACCTATCAACCCGAACTCACGGTGCTCAGCGCCGCGGCGAGCAGCACCTGCGATGGCACCTTGAATTTCGTGGGGACCATGCTTCCCGGAACGGAGGAACTTGGTTTCCTGGCCTCCTGGACCGGTACGGGCGTTCGGGTCACCTCAGATGGCCCCATCGGGGTGGCTGAGATATTGGATGCCAGCGGTCGCCTGGTCGCTTCAGGACGATCGAGTGATCAGCACCTGTCACTCCAAGTGGTTCTTGCTCCCGGGATCTACCTGGTCCAAGTGCAGCACCGCAGCGTGCAGGGGTTCCTTGTGCCGAACTAACACCATCTCGCAGTAAGGTCCAGCCCGATCTGCTTGCCCTTTTTCCGTATTGCTTCACTGCCGGACTCGTTCCGTAGCCCCCGCTACGCAACGGTCCCGGCGTATCGCACTGCGAAAAAATTGTAGCGCATCTTTGACTACCCCTTACTGTGAAATGGTTTAAGGATGGGTCTCCTCTTGGACCACGTTACCATCCTTATCCCATTCGCTCCAATGTCCTGTCTTCGATAGTGTGCCATCCGGCCCTGGAGCACGCAGGTAGCCGCGCCGCTTGAGGCTCCCGTTCGTATGGAACTCCTCATATAATCCATTGGGTACATCCATCACCACATTGCGGGTCACCAGTTCCATCTCTCCGGTCCGTGCGTTCTCCACATACATGGAATCGATAGTGTTCACCTGGCGGATGTTGATCCGGCGCACACGCGTTCGTGTGGTCGGGTCGAATTCAACACGGGCAAGTGTTGGTGACGCCACGACCATCTCCAATGCTAAGGTGGAGCTATCCTCCACGAACATCGTGTCGGACAGTAACCGGTTCTCGTACAGCAGCGCATGCTCCTGTTGGGTGGCGATGGTGGATGAAGTCCAGTGGCCGGGATCGAATTGGATATCCTGTGCCTGTAGTACGGTGCATGCGAGGAGGACAGCAGGGGTAGTGAAGCGGTACATGGTATCAGGTTATGTTACCGGTGAGGGTAGGTGGTTCCGTGGAGTGAACGCTGGAATACCGCACCAAGTATGTGGTGAGGACGCTAACTTATCAACGATAGGTCTCGCGACGGATCACCTTCCCCTGATCATCCCATTCCGTCCATTCGCCGGTCTTCTTCAACGTGCCGTCCGTGTTGTAGCCATCCAACGTGCCCTTGACGTGGATGTTCCCGTTCGGGAAGAATTCGTGGTAAGCACCATTGGGAATGTCCTTTGTGACCCTGTGCATGACCATTTCGAGCGCGCCGCTCCGTGTGTCCTCCACGAACACGGTATCGGTGGTCTCGACCTGCCGGATGTCGATCCTCCGCCAGATCGGTGGGAACGGGTCCATGCCGGCATGGTATTCATACCGCGCTAGCGGATATTTCTGGATGTTGAGCACCATGTTCCCGGTCGTGGGGTCCTCGATGAAGACCGTGTCGATCCGCTGCTCGTTGGCCAGTACGGTCACCTGGATGTGTTGCTTGGCCACATCCGGGCTCGGCCAGTTACCCGGATCGAAGGTGATCTCCTGCGCGTGCGCGATACACGAATGAAGGAGGATGGCGAGCGTGATGGAAATGTGCCGACCCATGCCGAAAGTTACGATCAGCCGTTCAACACCGCCTTCGCGTAGTTCGCCCAGCTCATGGCCTTCGTGGCCTCCACCACGTTCTCGCGGGGAATGGGCCGGTCGATGCTGGCATTCATCACACGCACCATGTCGGCGATGTCCTTCGGCTCGGCCAGGTATCCGTTGGATCCATCGGTGATGGTCTCCGGGAAGTGGCCGACGCGTGTGGCCACCGCCGGTAGTTTGAAGTTGTAACTGAGGCTCTCCACTCCGCTGGGGGTGGCCGTTTCGTAGAAAAGTACGATCGTGTCGGCCGCCTGGAAGTACGGAGGCACCTCCTCGTTCGGTATGAACCGGTCCACGACCATGGTGCGTTCGCCGAGGCCCAGCCGATCCACCAAGGCTAACGGATCATAGTGCCGCTCGTCGTCCGCACGCTTCAGGAAGAGTTTCTTCAACGTGCCGAAGACCACGTTCTTCAATTTGGTGCTCAGCTTGTTCTGATCCACCGTCCGCCAAAAGCGCTCGCCAACGATCATCAGGCTCACGTCATCGCGCTGTTTGGCCAGTTCCGCAAAGGCTTCGATGCAATAGTGGAGTCCCTTGTACTTGCGGATGAAGCCGAAGAAGAGGAACACGTGCTGTTTCAATCCATGCTGTGCCTTCCACGCCTCCTTGTTGAACGCCGGGTCGGGTTTGAAGAGGGAGTAGATGGGGTGATAGAGCTTAAGGATGGATCGTTGGGGCGCATCATGATGCACCCGTACACGCGATCCATCCAAGGTGAGGTGGAATTCCTCGCCCTCGAAAAGCGCCTTCAATTCCTCCGCTGTCCTGTACGCATGCACGATGAAGCTGTGCCCATGCCGCAATGCCATCCGCGTGAGCCGCGCATCCAAGCTGCTTTGTTCCTTGGCCGCCACGAAGTGCAGATCGAAGAGGATCTCGGCTTCGGTGTGTTTCCGCAGGTACCTGGCAATGGTGTTGAGCGGGATGCCTTGCGTGGGGTTGTACCACTGGATGATCACCTTGTCCGGCTTCAGGTCGGCGATGGCCTTTGCGGTCTTGCGCCACGTTCCAGGGGAGTTCCAATCGGTGAGGTACCGTACAGGAATGTCGTAACCCTCCAGGAAGCTGCTGCGACTGGCCTTGTCCACGAATTCGCGCGGGATGATGGCCGGGTACTGCTGCGTCCAGCTCACGATCGTGACGTCCGCTCCCTCATCCTTCAGTGCGCGCGCCAATGCGGTGTTGTACTGCGCGATGCCGCCCTTGAATTTTGGGCCGGGGCCGAAGCAGATGATGTGGGGAGAACTCATTGAAGTGAATGGCGAATGGTCATTGGTGAATGGATGGCAGAGCCGGGAACGTGCATTTCCTATTCACCATTCACCAACTCCCATTCACCCGGCATTCAGATCTTCTTCAACGCTGCCTCATACACCCGCCGCATCCCTTCTGCAATGGAGATCTTCGCCTTCCAGCCGAGGTTCTCTTCCACCCAGGTCATGTCGCAGTACCGGCTGTGGACGCCCACGGGCTTGTCCAAAAGCGGCTTGATGGTGGGTTTGTACCCTGCGAAGCTGGTGAACACCTCGATCAGGTCAAGGAAGCTGGTGAGCCTGCCCATGCCGATGTTGATCGCCCGGCCATCGCTGATCCTGTCCATGGCCAGTAGGGTGAGGTCGAGCACGTCGTCGATATGGACGAAGTCGCGGCCCTGCTTGCCAGTGCCCCACACTTCGAACGGGTTCTCCTTCTTCGCAGCCCGCGCAGCGATCGCTGGAACGGGGTAGGAGAGGTCCTGGTCCTCACCATAGCCGCTGAAAGGTCTGATGCAGGTGACATGCACCCCGTAGTGCTGCGCCGCGATCTTCGCCAGGAACTCACCGGTGAGCTTGCTCCAGCCGTAGGTCATGTCCGGCTCGCCCATCTTCTTGAAGTCAATGTCGCTCTCCTTCAGTTGAAGCGTATTGCTTTCGGTCTGCAGGTCGATGGGGTAGGCGGCACTGCTACTGGGATAGAGGAAACGGCAGGGCTTATTGCGGCACACGTAAAGGAACATCTCCGCATCGATGCTCAGGTCCTGCGCAACCAGCATGGGGTCGCCATCGATCTTGCTGCGCCCACCCACGATGGCGGCGAAGTGGAAGATGTCGTCGAACTGGACCAGGTTCTGGCCATAAGCTCTGAGGAACCATTCCGGGTCTTTGTTCAACTCGCGAAGCACATCGCGCAGATCGGCCTGGAGGAAGACCAACCGTTCGTCCTCGCCGTAGATCCGTAGGTTCTTATGCTCGAAGCGAAGGCGCTGGCCCAACCAGGTGTCGGGGTGGCTACCTACGCTCAGGTCGTCGATGAAGAGCACCCGTGCGCCCTGGGCGTCGAGGCGTTTGACCATGTTGCGGCCCACGAATCCGCAGCCGCCTGTTACCAAATGGGTTCTCACGGCCGCAAAGATGGGGTGAACGGAGCTGTTCTTACCAGGTCGGACCTCATCCAGGCCACCCAAGTACGCGGGATCGCTCCTGTCACGTGGTCAGCCTCCGATGAACCTCGCCCGTTGCGCCGGGGTTGACACCATGCAGCTTTCGCGTTTCCCGAACCATTTGTACCGGTTGCGGGCCACCCACCGATACACCGCATCACGCAGAAATGGCGGCACGATGATGAAGCCATACATGAGGCTCCATGAGCCGCCGAGGTCCTTCAGGATGTGCAACACGGCCGTGGACCGCGCCAGCACTTTTCCGTTCCGCACGTACAGTACGGTTCCCAGGTCCATCGGGCGAAACTGTTGGCCGGCCATGAGATCCTGGGCGGCCAGGCTTTGTAGCGCCCCGAAACGGAACTTCCACGTGGGGTCACGGTGGATCAGCCATTGCACGAAGCCGTTGCACAGGTTACATACGCCATCGAACAGGACGATACCCGCCTCGCCCGATGGTCGCGTTGGAGGTCTGGTCGAGGTAGTGGGCATGGTGCGTCAAAGCTATCCACGGCCACCACGGGGGTGTCCGGGACCCTTCCCACGGTGTGGTCAGAACTGGAAATAGATGAAGGCGACGGCATCGGCGGTCATCGCTTGGTAGACCACCACCACGGTCGCAATGGAAGCGGTGGCCAAGGCCCAGGGTGGCAAGGCTGCGAAGCGGGTGCGGTACCGCTCCTTGGTGGTGGTGGGCAACCAATGCACCACGAAACCCAGGAGCATCAATACGAACACGCTGCTGAACCCCCACAACACGTCGCCGATGAGGTGCCAGCCGAAATCACCGGCGATCTGGCCGAGCATCAGATCCACCTGGGCCAGGGAACTGCCCCTGAACCAGAAGCGGGTGAACGTGATGAAGGCGAAGGTGATCGTGATGGCCTGGAAACGTGCGAACCAATGCGTGCTCTTGTTCCACGGACTGATGCGCGCCCAGCCCTTGTAGATCAATAGGCCGATACCATTGAGCCCGCCCCAGATCACGAACATCCAACTGGCACCGTGCCATAACCCGCCGATCAGCATGGTGAGCATGAGGTTGATGTTGGTGGTGATCATGTTGCGGAAGGGTGGCCACCAATAGGCGGCCAACCACATGGCCGCACCGATGATCAGGAACACGAAGGGCAGCATCAGGTTGCCGGTGAGCAGCACCAGCACAGCGAGCACCACGCCCGTCATGATCCAGGAGAATAACGATCCGCCCCTGTTGCCACCCATGGGGATGTACAGGTAGTCGCGCAGCCAGGTGCTCAGGCTGATATGCCATCGCTTCCAGAATTCACCGGTGCTGCGCGCCTTGTACGGGCTGTCGAAATTGGCTGGTAAGGTGTAGCCCAACAACAAGGCCAGGCCGATCGCAATGTCGGTGTAGCCGCTGAAGTCAGCGTAGACCTGCAGCGAATAACCCACAGCGGCCATCAGGTTCTCGAAACCCGTGAAGCGCATCGGGTCGGCGAAGACCCGATCGATGAAGTTCACCGCGATGTAGTCGCCTATCAGCATCTTCTTCAGCGATCCGTTGATGATCCAGAATATGGCCAGCCCGAACTGCGTACGTGTGAGGCTGTATCCGTTCGCCATTTGCGGCAGGAAGACCGACGCCCGGATGATGGGCCCTGCTACCAGTGCCGGGAAGAAGCTCACATAGAAGGCGAAGTCGAGCACGTTGTCCACAGGTCGTACGTGCCCGCGGTACACATCCACCTGGTAGCTGATGCAGTGGAAGGTGTAGAAGCTGATGCCCACCGGCAGCAGCACCTTGTTCTCGATGAAGTGCGCGTCCCAGGCGGCGTTCGCGATCCGTGCGAAGTAGTTCACCGCCTCGAAGGACGTGCCGAAGGTGGTGTTGATGTTCTCCACCACGAAGTGGGCGTACTTGAAGTAGCACAGCAGCAGGAGATTCACCGTGATGCTCAAGGCCAGCCACAGCCTTTTCCGCAACTGGTCAGCGCTTCGCGCGCTGGCCCTCGCGATGAAATGGTCCATCAGGATCGAGAAGGAGAGCAGGCACACGAAGATCCCGCTGGTCTTCCAGTAGAAGAAGAGGCTTGCGAGGGTGAGCCAGGCCACGCGCAACGGATGACTCCGGTACAACAACGCGAGCACGGCCATCACCACCGTGAAGAAGCCCCAGAAGTAGAAGCGTGTGAAGATGACGGGCGAGGTGGGGTCGAAGCCGACCAACGAGGACCAGTCCACGGCGGAGAATTGCCCGGCTATGGCGGTGAGGACGTTCATCGCGGTCCTGTTGCGGTGCTGCGTACATGCTCGCCGTAGGCCTCCATCATCGCACTGAAAAGGAGGTCGCCCAAAGCGGTGTACCCCGGACGGGTCAGGTGGATCAGGTCCTTTTTCGCCAGCCCCGCCTTTTCCCACTGCGTGATCGACCGCGGACCACCCATCACCCCGAAGGTGTCCCATACCGCACAGCCGTGCTCCGCAGCAAGACGCAACATCACCTCGCGCACAGCAGCTCCGTTCTTGTTCGGGTAGCGACGCTTCACATAACTGTCCGTGTTGGTGGTGAGCAGGATGGCCGTACCGGGTGCAGCGGAACGCACGCGCGTGATCAGTTCGCTGTAGTTGCGCGCATAGCGCTGCGCATCGAAATCCGGGTCGTGCGCATCGTTGATGCCGATCGAGAATACGACCAGGTCCGGCTTGATCACCGCGAGTTCGTTCGTGAAGCCCTGGCAGCGCAACCAACTCGTTGTGCTGGCCCCGTTCACCCCGTTGGCATGGTAGAAGAAGCCGGGATCATCGCTCTCCAGGGTGATACCCCGCAGCGTGAAGCCCACCTGCCCCGATGCCGTACGTTGGAACCGCAGGTAAAGTGTGTCCACATACCGGTCATACTGGAACTCGGTGTAGCCCCTCGTGGGCTCCGTTGTCCGTTCGATGTGTACCCCTGGCTCGTTGGTATAGGCCGTAACGGTGTAGCTGCTATCCATGCGGTGCAGCACCTTCACCCGGTTGAATTGGTATCCGGCGTAGACCTCACCACGGAAGCTCACCTTCAAGGTGGTCAAGGTGTCGGTGGTGGTCACACTGTATCCGGCGATGCCCAGGTCCGCGTTCTCGATCCGCTCGAGGTTCTTGTGCGCCGTCCATTTCCCGGTGTACTCCGGATGATACCAGTAGGGATTGTTCGTCCGTGCCATGGCGTATGGGAAGATGAAACCGCGCCCACCACGCACCCCCGGTACCACTTGCTGCAAACGGCTCCTTAGCTCCATGCTCCACATGTCGGCCTGGATGTGCGACCCGCCGAAATGGGCGATGTGTACCTGGCCCGTCCCCTCCAGCAGGAGCCGGTCCAACTTCTCGTGGTAGCCATCCCAGACCTGGCGACCTGCCGGGAAGATCAACCTGTTCGCAGCGGTATCCGCTACGCTCAACCCCGGTGGCTGCACTGGGTTCTCCTGCGCCATGGCCTGCGAAGTGATCAGCAGATGGAGGATGAGCATGAAGGTGTTCCGGAGCGGTGCGGTACCAGCGCACCAACCATCTGTTGTGCTCACATGCGTTCCTGTACCCATGCTCGCAGTGTTCATGCTCATTGCTGCTTGGCCCCGTAGTAGGCGGAGAAGTCGTTGATCAATGCCGTGTAGAAGAGTTCGCCCACCTTCTTCGCCCCCTGCGGACTGAAGTGCGTGTAGTCCGTGGCCGCCAACGGTGGATCGGCCTCCACCCAGCTCACCATGCTGTTGCGGCCGCCCATCGCTTCGTACATGTCCCAGAACACCGCCCCCTGGGCCAGTGCGTTGGTCTTCATCGCATCACGCACCTCTTCCAACAACGGTCGTGTCACGTAGTGCTCGCCGTCCTTGATGCTCATGTCGCTCGGCCCGATCACGATCACGCCGACCCCCGGGATCATTCGTTTGAACCGTGCGATCTGCGCACCGAAGAACCGGCCGTACTGCTCCGCATCCTCCGGACCTTCCAGGTTGGGGATCACGTTGCCTCCGTATTGCAGGATCAGCAGGCCCACGTTCAGGTCGGCGTACATCGCGCCCAGCAAGGCTTGATCCGCTTTGCGGAACTCGTAGCCCGCACCACCGCGGGCAGCGATGTTGTCCATGCAGATGCCCGTGCGACCTTCCAAGGAGATGCCATACACATCCGGGCTATCCACTCCCTTGAAGGTGAGTTGCAGGTCCTGTGGGGTGTCGGTGAAACTCCACGTGCGGATCAGCAAACGCTCGGCTGGCTCCACTACCTCGCTCTTCACCAAGGTGCCGTTCTCGCGCACCTCGATCGTCACCGGTGCCCGGTGCCAACCGAAGTACGATCTCATATGTGTGAACTGCCGCGCTTTTCCATACGCCCGAGATAAGGGGTGCAGGATCACGGTGGCCTCCTGTACCACCGTATCCAAGGCGACGGTATCGGGTAGGATGGGGGTGAAGCGTGAGAAGGACGAAAGCGCACCGAACCGGTCGTGTTGCTGGGTCGGGTGCTTCCGCCCCATCACGCTATAGCGCACCCAGTTGTCACTGATCACCCGGTCGATGCTGAAGCTGGGCACGATGTCCGCCACCGGGATCAACCCCGGGCCCTGCCCACCGAACTGCATCTGTAACTTGTTGCGCAGGTAGGAGGTGATCCGATCGCCCTCGAGCTGCGAGTCGCCGTAGTGCATGACGCGCAGCGGTCTCGCACCGTTACGTGCGTTCTCCAGTTTCTTGAACACCGGCCACAACACGGTCTTGTCCCCATTCGGATAATGCAGGGCGATGCGCTCTTCCAATGGAGGGATCCGCGTGCTATCAAAGACGAATGGCACCGACGCGGCTGCTGTGTCCGCTGTGGTCAGGCTGTCGGCCAGGGCTTCGGTGTCCGTCGTGGCCGCGCTATCGGTGACCACCGCCAGGATGTCACTGATGTCCACCTTCTCCTCCTTGGTGGTGAACAGATCGGTCGCGGTCGGTATTCGAAGTGTTAACCCTTCTGTCAAGCGCAGTTGATCCGGCAGCAACCAGCCAATGACCGCCAACCCGACCCATACGACCAACAGGAAGGCGAGCACATGCACCGGTCTCATGGCCGCGGTATCCGTATGGTCTGCCCAGGATGGATCCGTGCCGTGATCCCGTTCACCTCCATCAGGTCCTGTGCACTCGTGCCCGGATAGCGCCCCGCGATGGCATACAGCGAATCGCCGGACCGGACGGTGTACGTGGTGAACGCATCGGTCCCAGGGGCCGTCTCCAGCGGTGTACTGTATCGATCCGGGCCCGGGACCTGGTCCGTCGATCCCTCATCGTTCGGTAGTTCCGGCTCCGGTTCATTGTTCAGGACGCGTTCGCGTTTCTTCACCTTGATCAGCAGTTTGCGCCCGGTGTTGATCCGGTCGCTGCCCAGGCCGTTCCACTTCTTCAGTTGGCCCACGGTCACATGGTGCCGGGCGGCGATCGCGCTCAGGTTGTCCCCACGACGTACCGTATACCGGATGCTCTTCTCCACGGTCACCGTGATCCATTCACCGTCGGTGCTCACGGATCCCGTGTTCCGTTCCTGTGCCATGGCAGCTTCCGCACCCGGGATCGAATCGCGCAGCGCTGCGTACCGCGTGGCCATACCACGGGGAAGAAGGAATTGCTGACCCGAAGGGACCATATCACTACAGAAGGTGGGATTGAGCGCCTGCACCCGTGCGAGCGGGAGTTGAAGAAGATGTGCGATGGTGCTCAGGTGCTGCCCTCGGTCCGTGGTCATGGTATCCGCAGGCTCCATGGGCGATATATGGATCGGCTCCAATCCCAACGTGCCTGCTTGGGCGCTAAGGTGGATGAATGCCATGAGCAGCGGAAGCACCTCCTGCTCCTCCTCGCTGAAGTGCGGATAGAGCGTACGGTAGTCCACGGCACCACCGGTGCGCATTTGCGCACGTGTCACGTTCGCCGGACCACAGGCGAAGGCCATGATCGCCAGGCCTCGGTCCTGGTAGCGGTCCCACAAGTCCTTCAGGTAACGCGTCGCGACTTCCGTGCTCCGGATCGGGTCGTGTCTTTCATCCACGGTTGCGGTCACCCGCAGGCCGTAACGCATGGCCACGGGATAGGTGAGCATCCACAGCCCCGCCCTGCCGTTCATGGATCCCGCCATTACGTTCATCGCCGAAAGGGCCATGGGCAGGTATTTCAGATCGGAGGGAAGGCCCTGCCGGGTCAGTTCCTTCTCGATCATCGGGAAGTGGACCGCGCACATGCCGAGCACAACGCGGAAATGGTCGCGTAACGGTTCGCCGTACAGGTCGGTGTAAAGGATCACCATGCTATCGGCGAACACGGGTATACCGGATGCCTCGCGCATCAATTCCTCATACAGGTGCTGTGTCTCCACGGCCCGCACTACACCACGCCCGGCCTGCGGACCAAGCTCCGATAGGCGGTGCTGCACGGGCCAGGTGGTCATCAGACTGTCCGTTCGCCAGGTCACCTGTGCAGGGAGCAGTATGCCCGAACCCAAGACCAGGGCAAGGAGGATGAGGCGGGCCAATGGCATCAGAATGGTAAAACAAGATATCGGCCCTTGCGGCCCGCCCTCTGCCGTGTGGTAGTTGTTCACGCGGGCGTGTTCAGCCATGCCATCTTTGTGCCATGCGGAAGCGGCCTGGTCATCGCACGTGGTGCATGATCCTGCTGATGATCGGGACGGCCACTTCCTACACACGGATCCTTCGACTATTGTCCGGCTCCACGCCCCCACCATACCCACCATGCCCATGACCGTTGAGATCTGGAGCGACGTCGTTTGCCCCTTCTGTTACATCGGCAAACGTGAGTTCGAGGCCGCCTTGGCGCGATTCCAGCACAAGGAGGAGGTCGCGTTGATCCGGAAGAGCTTCGAACTCGACCCGCACGCTCCGGAACGCAGTGAGCACGACATGTACGGCATGCTGATGAGCAAGTATGGCGGTACCCGGGCCGATGCCGAGGCCAGGGTGCAGGGTGTCGTGGAGCGGGCCAACAGGGTGGGGCTCGCGTATCGGATGGAGCAGGTCATCATCGGCAGTTCGTTCGATGCCCACCGCTTGATCCAACTGGCAAAGACCCTTGGGAAGGATGATGTCATCGAAGAGCGACTGTTCCGGGCTTATTTCACCGAGGGTGTACACCTTGCCGACCATACCAACCTGGTGCGGCTCGCGGTCGAAGCGGGGCTGCCAGGCGAGGAGGTGGTCGCGATGTTGGTCTCCTCCCGGTTCACCGAGGAAGTGCGTGCTGATGAACTGGAGGCGCAGCGACTGGGCATCCGGGGTGTTCCCTATTTCGTGATCGACCGCCGCTACGGTGTCAGCGGTGCGCAGCACAGCGATCACTTCCTTGGCGCGCTGGAGCAGGCATGGAAGGAGCGCCACGCGGTGAAATGAGCCCGTGCAGTGGTGCGCTGTCCGACCACATCCGCGCTGCGGATCAGCGCCTGCTGGCCATTGCTCCACACAGGTGGAAGAGTAGCCGCGCACCCACGTTCGCGTCCCATTCATCCTTGCCCGGTGCCACTTCCACCAGATCGAAACCGATGATGGTGCGCTCCTTGGCCAGCCTGCTGAGCAGATAGGTGGCCTCCTCGAACTGGAAGCCGCCCGGCACCGGCGTCCCCGTGTGCGGGCACAGCATCGGGTCCAGGCCGTCGATGTCGAAGCTGATGTGTACCTGCTCGGGAAGGGCCGCGATGATCGCGTCGCATTGGTCCCGCCAGGTCACCCCTTCGTACTGCTGGCGGCGAACATCGGCACTTCGTACGATCCGCACCCGCTCCTTGTGGCTAAGGAATACGTTGTTCTCCTGTTCGCAGAGATCGCGTGTGCCAACGGATACGAGCTTGGTGAGCTGCTTGATCGGTAGCGCGTTGTACATGATGCTCGCATGGCTGTAGGTGAATCCCTCGTAGGCCACGCGCAGATCCAGGTGTGCGTCGATGTGGAGGATCCCGAACGACTTGTGGCGTTTCCCTTGGGCGCGGTAGAAGCCGAGCGGTGTACTGTGGTCGCCACCCACCAGGCCCACCAGTTTGCCCCGCTCCAGCCAATAGCTTGTGCGTTGCTCCACCCACATGTTCATCACCTCGCACTCCGCATTGATCCGTTCCAGGGCCTTTTTCGCCTTGGCCTTCTGCTTGGTATCGCCACCTTCGATCAGCACGTCGATCACCAATTTCGCTTCCTTCTTCAGCGCCTTGCTCTGTTCCAGAAGAGCCTTGGGGACCTCATCCATCGCGATCCCCCGTTTCCAGAGTGAAGGGAATTCGGGGTTGAAGAGATCCACCTGGGAACTCGCCTCGAAGATGGCATCCGGGCCGTGCGAGGTGCCACCGCCATAACTCGTCGTCACCTCCCAAGGCACCGGCACCAGCACGATGTCCGCCTCATCGGTCGTGAAGGGAAGGCCGTAGATGCCCGCATCGGGGTGGCCCGGGCCGTTCGGGTCGAAGGTCTTGATCTTGCTGGCTTTGCTCATGGTCTTCGGGAGGTGGCAATGCTGCGAAGGTAGTTTCGGGTGGCGTTGATCCCGACCATGCGGCCGCTGATGCGTTGACCTCGATACCCACTGGATCCGGGGATATGCACCTGTTCGCATCCGGGCATGCACCGGTCCACATTGGATATGGGAGATCACTTTCCAGGGATCCGGCTGGGTTCGATCGCTGCACTCCTACCGTTTGAAGATGGAGCCGATGCCCTTGCTGATCCGCTGTGCCACCTCGATCCCCTTGCTCAAGGATTCCGTGGAAATGTCCTCGTATTGGTCGCCGCTCAGGTGGTTGTCGAACTGCTGCGGGTAGATGATCACCCGGCTGTTGGAGGCGAAGTACCGCTCGAGCTTCGATGGCAGGTTCTCCATCGGACCCATGTAGGAGGTGGCACCTTTGCGGGCCGAAACACAAACAAGGATGTCGTCCGGTTGGATATCCCTGGCCAGCACCAGGATGTCTTCCCAATCCACGAAGGACTTGGTGGTGAGCGAGGCCGTGAGCTTCGCTTTGGCCATCGTCCGTTTCACAGCGTTCTCCGTTGCTTCATTGCAATAGAGCTGGATCGGGATGCTCAATTCCTGCGCGAGTTTGGCCAGTGTGTTGAACCATTGGTGGAAGCCGTACTCGAATTCGGCCAGCGGTGGCGTGATCACGACCATGCGCTTGTGGATGGCCAGTGGCTTCTCGAAGTGGCACACGAAGACCGTCTTGTTCGTATGCGACAACAAGTGGTCCATCTCCTCGCCGAACAACTTGTCCAGGATCCCCGCGCGTTGTGTCCACCCGATCACGATGAGGTCGGACATCACCTCCTTGGCCATACGAGCGATCCCGCTCGTTGCGTTGTGGTCGATCGTGGTGATGATGTTCATCTTGGTCTCCGTGGCCGAGGCCTGCACCACGTAGTCGTTCAACTTGTTCCTCGCCTTCAGGATGTTCACTTCGGCCTCGCTGTTGTTCGATACCACCGAGAGGAGGGAGATCGGGCTGGTGGACCGCTTGTCCTTGATGAGGATCGCGAATTCGACCAACTTATCCATGCTCGGCCCCGGATTGATCGGTAGCAGGATGTGCTCGTCCCGTGTGCCGTTGGAGCGCACCAACGCGTCCAGATCCTCCTCGGAGTCCAGGATGATCCGTTTCGCGGCCTGCTCCGCGGCGAACGAGGCCACGATGCAGGTCACCAGGATCAGGATGATCGTGCCGTTCAGGATGTTCTCGTCCAGGATCCCCGCCCGGTACCCCACCAGGATCACGGCAAGTGTGGCCGCAGCATGGGAACTGCTCAAGCCGAAAATGAGCTGGCGCTGCGCGGTTGAATACTTGAAGATCAACTGCGTGAATAGCGCAGCGAGCCATTTTCCGAATAAGGCCACCACGGTGAGCGTGGCCGCCACGACCAAGGCCGTAGGGCCGCTCAGGATCACGCGCACGTCCACCAGCATGCCCACGCTGATCAGGAAGAAGGGAATGAACAAGGAGTTGCCGATGAACTCGATCCGGTTCATCAGCGCGGAGGAGTGAGGGATGAGCTTGTTCAATGCCAGCCCCGCCGCGAAGGCGCCGATGATGGGTTCCACACCGGCGAGCTCGGCCAGGAACGCCGCCAGGAACACCATGGAAAGGACGAAGATGTAATGCGAGTGTTTCTCGCTCTCCAACTTCTGGAAGAACCACCGGGCGATGCGGGGTATCACCAGGAAGATGATCGCGGAGAAGACGGTGAGCGACCCGGCCAGTCGGAACCAGAATGCTTGGTCCAGGGTCCCATGGCTGTTCGCCATGATCACCGCCAGGATCACCAGCACCGCCGTGTCCGTCAGGATCGTGCCACCTACGGTGATCGCCACGGCCTGGTTCTTCGAGATGCCGAATTTGCTCACGATCGGATAGGCCACAAGGGTGTGCGTGGCGAACATGCTGGCCGTGAGCAAGCTCGCATTGAAGTCATACTCCAGCAAGTAGTAGCACACCGGGAACCCCACCCCCAGTGGAAGAATGAACGTGAACAGTCCGAATACCAGGCTCTTGTTCCGGTTCGACCGGAATTCGTTCATGTCGAGTTCGAGACCCGCGATGAACATGATATACAGAAGACCGATCGTGGAGAATAGCTTGATCGCGGCGTTGTTCTCCAGGAAGTTGGCCCCATGAGGGCCGATCACCACCCCAGCGATGATCAATCCGATGATCGCCGGGATGTTCAACTTGCGCAGGATGATCGGCGAAAGCAGGATGATGAACAGGATCAGCGAGAATACGAGGACGGGATTGCTCAATGGCAGTGCGAACTCATTGGCCAAATGCTTGAAATACTCCGTCATCTATCGGTTCCTTGCTTTTTTGAATGTCCCTTGGTCGGTCGGTCCATCGCTTTCCTTGGACATCCTGTGTTTTCTGTTCGGGTTCGCTTTCCTACATCCGGTGCATGGAGGGCAACGCACCGCGAGATCGATTCGCATGAAGTAGGATCCGAAACCAAGGTAATACCATCCCGCCATAAGGCGTGATCCGATCCGCTCACCTTCTTCCGCATGACCTCGGCGACCAGGTCGTTCCGTGGTTCCAGCTACGCAACGACTTGTTCGACCCGTAGCATTGCCGAAGTTCCTGCGAAAGGATCGCGGCGCTTCGCTGGGCCGATACATATTGCGAAGTGGTACCACTGATCGGATACGGGCGGGCTTCCACGGAGGTTCCGACCCCGATCGAACGATCCGTGGGACGGTATGAAAAGCGAGCGGCGACCTCATCGGTCGCCGCTCGTGTCCGCTCGGTCCGGGTCAGCTCCTCTTCACCGGAGCTACGGTCTTAGTGGGTTTCGTCGGCGCGGCAGGCTTGGCTGGGGTCGTCGCCGGCTCTATCAATGCGGGTTCCACTACGGGTGGGGAGACCTTCCGTTCCACGACGGTCATTTCGTTCACCAGGTGGCCTGCACCCGCGAACACATCGATGGTCCACAGTACGTAGCGGATGTCCACGCTGATCGTGCGCTGCAGTTCCGGCTCGAAGGCGATGTCGCCGCTCATGGCCTCCCAGTTCCCGTCGAAGGCGATGCCGATGAGTTCGCCGTTCCCGTTGAACACACCACTTCCGCTGTTGCCACCGGTGATGTCGTTGTTGCTGATGAAGCACACCACCAGTTCGCCGCTCTCATCGGCGTAACGGCCGTAGTTCCTGCTCAGCAGGAGTTCCTTCTGGCGTGCTGGTACGATGAACTCATCGTTCGTGGGATCCTCCTTCTCCAGTATGCCCTTGGCGGTGCAGATGTGCTTGTAGAACATGCCATCGCCCGGTACGTAGCTGCCCACCTGGCCGTAGGTGAGGCGCATGGTGCTGTTCGCATTGGGGTACCAGCTCCTCGCCGGGTCCTTCTCGCGCATGGCCGCCACCATCAGCCGGTAGCCGCGCGCCAGGTCCGCCTCGCCCGCCGCCAGGGCCGGAGCCAGGAAGGTGCGGTAGTGGTTCAGGCACGACTCGGCCGCCTGGAAGCCCAGGTCCTTGTCCAGCACCTTCAGGCTGGGCTTGGCCAGGAAGGCGTTCAACCGCTCCTTGCTGGTCAGGATGCTGGTCTTGAACAGGACTGCGGACCAAGCGTCGAAATCGCCCTTGAACTTCTTTTCCACCGTGTGCATCATCGAAGGCTGCAAGTCCCGCTCCACGTCGTCGTGGATCATGCGGAACATCTGTGCCGTCACTTTCTGGTCGATGGCAGGTACATAATCCTTCCAGAGCTCATCGGCAGCGGCCTGCACCCGTGCGACGGCGGCAGCCACTTTCGCGGCATCCTTCGGGTCGGTGGCCAGTTGCATCTTCAGCCCATACATCCTGAAGCCCAGAACGATCGCTTCGCTGCCGAAGGCGGCCTCCTGCATGTACACATTCGCCTTCTCGAATTTCGCACGTTCATTGTAGCCCGTCTCCAGGTCGGTGATCACGCTGCCGTACTTGGCCTTGCGCCCCGCATCCGCGTTCACCCAGGTCATGAGATCGGCTTCCTGCGCCTTCTTCTTGTCATACACCTTCAGGCGCTTCAGGCCGCGCTGCTGCCCGATGAAGTACTTCCAATAGTTGCTCACCTGGGCGTGCTTGCTCGCGTACTTGATCCGCGTGGCCTTGTCCCGGTCCATGAATTCGTCGTAGATGTCCAGTTTGGCACGACGGATCTTCACACGGCTCGGCTGCTCCACGTCCAGGGCCAGTTTCACCCCGTGGCTGCTCATGAAGCGGTCGGTGCTGCCTGGATAGCCCATGATCATGGCGAAGTCGCCCTCCTTCACACCGGCGGTGCTCACCGGGAAGTGGTGCGCGGGCTTGAAGGGTACGTTGGCCTCGCTCGGGTCGGCCGGTTCGCCATCAGGCCCCGTGTACACCCGGAACATGCAGAAGTCGCCGGTGTGGCGCGGCCACATCCAGTTGTCCGTGTCGCCACCGAATTTGCCGATCGCGCTGGGGGGGACACCCACCAACCGTACGTCACGATAGGTCTTGTAGTGGAACAGGTAGAATTCATTGCCTTCGAACATGGCCTTGAATTCGGTGCTCTGCCCATGCTCCTTGCTGCTCTCCGCGATCAGCTGCTGCGCGATCTCGCCGATCTTGGCGTCACGCTGCTCCTCGGTCATATCCGCGGTCAGTTGGCTGTTGATCTTTTCCGAGACGTCGTCGATCCGCTGAAGAAAGCTCACACTGAAGCCCGCCGGCAGTTCATCCTTGCGCGTCCTGGCCCAGAAACCGTCCGTGAGGTAGTCATGCTCAACGCTGCTGAGCCCTTGCACCGCATCGTAGCCGCAGTGGTGGTTCGTGAGGAATAGTCCCTCTGCGCTCACCATCTCGCCGCTGCAGAAACCGCCTCCGAGCCGCACGATACCGTCCTTCAGGCTGCTTTTGTTGATGGCATAGATGTCATCCGCAGTGAGCTTGAAGCCCAGCTTCTGCATCTCGGCCTCATTGATCTGTTTCAACTTGTTCAACAGCCACATGCCTTCATGGGCCTGGGTGCTGAAGAAGAGGAGGGCTGCCAGCAGCAGCGTGAACGTACGCTTCATGTTACGGGGTTGAGGGGGGCAAATGTATGATCCCCTGAGGAACAGGGAGCTGTGGGTGGGCCATAAGGCCCATTCGGGGATGAAAGGTCCACTTACACCATCTCGCAGTAAGGGGTGGTCCAAGGATGTGCAGCGATCTTTTCGCAGTGCGATAAGATGGGATCGTTGCGTAGCGGGGACTACGGAACGAGCCCGGCGGTGAAGCAATGCGGAAAAAGGACAAGCGGATCGGGCTACGCCTAACTGCGAGATGGAATTACTCCGTGGTGGGCATCGGCCTCCAAGGGATGGGCAGCAGGAGTCCTTCCGCCCGGTCGAAGATCAGCTTGAATTGGGCAGGTGCGCCGATGCGGCTCACCACGCGTTTGTCCTTGCCATTCGCGACCACACGTAGGATCGCACTGGGCAGGTCGGTCACGTCGCGGTCGTACCGGTCCTGGAATTGGAAGAACCCGAACTTCTCCGCATCGCCGATGATCCGCTCCAAGGTGTCCTTGCCGATCCACGCGCTGTGCATGCCCTCGCGCTCCACATGGGATCGGCCCTCGTAGGTGGCGTACCCACTGCGGTACACGTTGATCACGTATGCCGGGCACCTGCCGAAGCAGGGGGTACGCTGCAAGGTGACCACCAGGCTATCCGCCTTGTCCGGACCGCCTAACGTGGGGCTCTGCGTGGTTGGTGCTGTGGGGGCCTGGCCCGGATCCGATGCGGCGGTCTCCCGCGAGGAAGTGCAGGCGAACAGCGCCGCGCCGATCAATAGGGTGGCTACGCTTTTCATGTCGGTGCGTTTCTTCCACGAAGATGCGGATCCCGTGCCAAACCGAGGGCATCCCTCCGCCCCCTCCACCGTTGCGGGTCGTTAACGGCGCTTACGCGCGTTCTGCTGGGCCTGCTGTTGCTTCTGCATATCCTCCAACCGCTGCTGCCACTTGCTCTTCTTCCTCGGGGTCTTCATGTTCTGCAGCAGTTCCGCCCGGATCTTGTCCTCGTTCACGAACCAGCTCTTCATCACGGTCATCTGCAGGATGCTGATCACGTTGGCCAGGAGGTAGTAATAGCTCAGGCCGGCCGGCAGGCTGTTCATGAAGAAGAGCATCATCACCGGGAACAGGTACATCATCAGCTTCATGCTCGGCATGCCTTGCTGCTGCGGCATCTGCTTGCTGTTGATGGCCGTGTAGATCATGGTGCTGGCAGCCATCAGGATGGTGAAGAGGCTCACGTGGTTCCCATAGCCCAGGGGTACGGTGAAGGGCAGGTTCACGATGCTGTCGTAGGTGCTCAGGTCGTGGGCCCACAGGAAGCTCTGCTGCCGCAGCTCGATGCTGGCGGGGAAGAAGCGGAACATCGCATAGAGCACGGGTAACTGCACCAGCATGGGCAGGCAGCCGCTCGCGGGGTTCACCCCGGCCTTGCGGTACAGGTCCATCGTGGCCTGCTGCTTCTTCATCACATCGCCATCCTTGTGCTTCTCGTTGATCACGTCCATCTCCGGCTTCAGCAGGCGCATGCGCGCGCTGGAGATGTAGTTCTTGTAGGTGAGCGGCATCAGCAGGAGCTTGATGACGATCGTGAGCACCAGGATGATGATGCCATAGTTCCAGCCCCAACCATCGAGCCAGTTGAAGATGGGGATCACCAGCCACTTGTTCATCCAACCGAAGATGCCCCAGCCCAGATCGATGATCCGGTCGAACTCGGCGACCTCCGTGCGGCGCAGGGTGCCGTAATGGTTGGGGCCGAGATAGAAGCGCATCGGCAGGTCCACCCGGGCATCCCGCCCTTTTTCGAAGAAGAGGTGGGCCGCGTATTGTTTGGTGTGTATGCTGTCCTCCAGGGGTAGCACCGCGATCTCCGAACCATTGCTCGCGAAGCCGTCGTTGCTGATGATGCCCACCGTGAAGAAGTCCTGTTTGAAGGCCACCCAGTTCGTCCTGCCCTCCAACTTCTTGCTCTCGGCACTGCTCTCGCTCAGGTAATCGCGGTCTGCGTTGAAGTACTTGTAGTACACCCCGCACTTCTGCAGTTCGCCGGTGCGGAATTTCTCGTTGCTGAACCCTGTGAGCGTCCAGTTGAACACGGCGTTCCTTGCGTCCACCTCTCCATCCAGGCCCACCAGTTCGGCACGTACGTCCATGAAATAGGTGGTGCTGTCCAGTTGGTAGGTGATCCGCAGGTATTTCCCCGGGTCGGTGGTGGCCGCCGTAAGCGCCACGCCCGTGGTGCCACGCTTTTGTGCGCTGAAATGGAGGTCCTTGGTGCTGATGTCCAGGTTGCCCAGAAAGAAGCGGAACTCGTAGTTGCCGCTGTCCGGGTCGGCCAGGTACAGCGGGGTCTTCTGGTGGGTCTGGTATTCCTTCAGCCGGATCACCGAGGGCCGTGCCCCGTATGTGCTGATGGCGACCTGGAGCCGCTCGTTCTCCAGTACCACTTCCTCCGCCTTCCCCGTGCTGGCCGGTGTGAAGATCCCGAAGCGCTGGGCCTGTTGCACCTGGCGCAGGCTGTCGGTGTCCAGGGTGTCCCCGTTCGCCACCACCATGCTGTCGGTGCTTTGCGCCTGCAGGGTGGGGGTGGCCACGGCTTCCTTGTTGCGCATGGCCTTTTCCGCATCCCGCGCCTGCCGTTCGATCTCCACCTGGGCCAGGCTGTCCTGTTGGAATTGCATGCGGGCCTGTTCTTCCGCACTGGGCATGGTGTACCAGGTGTACACCCCCAGGATGGCCGCGATAAGGACGAAGCCGAGTATTGAATTCCTATCCATGCTGGATCCGCCGTTGGTTCAACCTGTTCGGCGGAAGGGCGGCAAAGATAGAAGGCGGGGGGGAACGCCATGGACCAGTTGCAGGGCCATGGCCGCCTGTACCATCCACACATTCAATACCAGCCGATCCGCTTGGCCTCTTCCCGGATGCCTTCTCCGCGAAACAGGTTCTGTAGGCCCCGTCACGCAACCTGTTCCGTGCATCGTTCTCCGAAAGGATCACGGCGCGGCTTTTGGCCGCCCAAGGCGTACATGGCATTACCATCCCGAATTGCAACAACAGATGCGTATTTGACAGACCTGTCCACCTGCACACAGGAGCTCAGGCCCACCCCTCCCTCACGCCTGCTGCACCTCCGCCTCCCGCTTCACGGGGGTAGCGCCCTGCTGCATGGCCGCTTTTACGAAGTGTACGAAGAGCGGGTGCGGCCGGGCCACGGTGCTGCGATACTCCGGGTGGAATTGTACGCCCACGAACCACGGGTGGTCCTTCACCTCCACGATCTCCACCAGCTTGGTCTGCGGGTTGGTGCCGGTGGCGCTCATTCCGGCCTTCTTGTACATGTCGATGTAGGCGTTGTTGAATTCGTAGCGGTGGCGATGCCTTTCGCTGATGTCCTTGCGGCCATACACCTTATGCACGGTGCTTCCTTCGGTGAGCTTGCAGGCATATGCCCCCAAACGCATGGTGCCCCCCTTGTTCTCAATGGCTTTCTGCTCCTCCATCATCGCGATCACCGGGTGGGTGGTGTCCGCGTTCATCTCGGTGCTGTTGGCATCGGCCAGACCAAGTACATGTCGGCCGAACTCGATCACCGCCATCTGCATGCCCAGGCAGATCCCCAGGAACGGGATCCGGTTCTCACGGGCATATTTGATGGCCTCGATCTTGCCTTCGATGCCCCGGTGCCCGAAGCCCGGTGCCACCAGGATCCCACTGAGGCCGCCCAGGTGTTTCGCCACGTTCTTGGCCGTGAGCTTCTCGCTGTGTACCCACTTGATGTGGAGCTTGCACTCGTTCTCGGCTCCGGCATGTTCCAGGGCTTCCTTGATGCTCTTGTAGGCATCCTTCAGCTCCACGTACTTCCCCACCAGCCCGATATGGACCTCCGAGGCCGGGTGCTTGTACCTGCGCAGGAAATCGTGCCAGGCCCGCAGGTCCACCTCGGGGTACCCGGCTATGCCGAGCTTCTGCAGCACCACCTGGTCCAGGCCCTCGGCCTGCATCATCAAAGGCACGTCATAGATGGTGTCGGCATCGCGGCTCTCGATCACCGCGTTGGCGTCCACGTTGCAGAACAGGGCGATCTTCTCCTTCATGCCCTTCTGCATGGGGTGCTCGGTGCGGCACACCAACACATCGGGCTGCACCCCCAGGCTCAGCAACTCCTTCACACTGTGCTGGGTGGGTTTGGTCTTCAGTTCGCCGGTGGTGCCCAGGTAGGGGAGCAGGGTCAGGTGGATCGCAAGGCAGTCCCGGCCCTTCTGCCACTTCAACTGGCGGATGGCCTCCACGTACGGCAGGCTCTCGATGTCGCCCACGGTGCCGCCCACCTCGGTGATCACGAAGTCGTAGATCCCCTTGCGCCCCAGTGCCTGGATCTGGGCCTTGATCTCGTCGGTGATGTGCGGGATCACCTGCACGGTCTTGCCCAGGTATTCACCACGCCTTTCCTTGTTGATCACGTTCTGGTAGATCCGGCCGGTGGTGACGTTGTTGGCCTTGCTCGTGGGTACGTCAAGGAATCGCTCGTAATGCCCCAGGTCCAGGTCGGTCTCGGCGCCATCCTCCGTTACGAAACACTCTCCGTGTTCGTAGGGGTTGAGGGTGCCGGGATCCACGTTGATGTACGGGTCCAGCTTCTGGATGGTGACCGTGAAGCCGCGGGCTTGCAGCAGTTTGGCCAGGCTGGCACTGATGATGCCCTTGCCGAGGCTGGAGGTCACGCCCCCGGTTACGAAGATGTACTTGGTGGATCCCGTCATCACGCTGCGATCCGCCCTTGGATGGGCGTGGTGATCACGGGGTGTAAAGGTAGGATGTTCGGGCAGCGACCGCGCCCACTGTGGAAAAAGGCTGAGAAGTACCGGGCTGCGGACCGGTCACGCCCGGTCCGGCTCAGAACCGATAACTGATCCCCGCGCTGGGCAGCAGTGGCAGCTGGTCCACCCGCTCGAAGCGCACTCGGTCGAAATAGAAGATGTTCTGCCGGTCGTAGGCATTGGTCAGGCTCAGGTCCAATTCCACCTGCTGGTTCTCGTCGATGCGCCATGTCTTGGTCACCCCCAGGTCCAGCCGGTGGTAGGTCGGTAGCCGACCATCGTTCAACGGACCGAATAGGATCGCCAGGTCGGCATTGCTCGTGGTGTAATCGTGGTTCACATCGCCGTTGAATGGCGTGCTACCGTAATAGCCCTGTGTTTTTGTGAATGGGAAGCCCGATCCGAAGTTCCAGCGCACGTTCACTTTCCAGGCATCGAACCGGCCGAACGCATAGCTGGCCACCAGGTTGATGTTATTGCGACGGTCCCAGACCGGGTTATAGGTCTGTGCCCCGTCCCAACGGTCCACGTACGTGTAACTGTACACCGCCCAGAAGTAGTAGTTGTTCCGCTCGTACTTCAGCAACAGGTCGGCGCCGTAAGCCTGGCCGGTCTCGATGATGTAGTCCTTCTTCAGCTCATCGGGTTTGTCGGCGAACTCCTCGGTGTCGTTGAAGAGTTTGTTGCGGTTCAGGTTGGTCACCTGCCGGAAGTCCTTCAGGTACACCTCGAAGTTGGCCGAGAACGCATCGGTGATGTCGTACTCGAAGCCACCCACCACGTGGTTGGCCCGCTGCAGGGGGTCGCGTACATCACGCCGTTCGCCGCTCTTGTCCATGAAGGTGCGTGGCAGGTTGTCCGGGCTGGAAAGGAAGCCGTAGAAGAGGTTCACCACGTCGCGGTCGCTGTTGGCGGCCACCAGGTTCTGGCTGTAGCGCCCGGCCGAGGCCTTGAAACGCAGGTCGTCCGTGATGTTCCACTTCAACCCGATCCGCGGCTCGGGGTTGGCCACGGAGAGCGAGGCGTAGTAGTGCAATCTGATCCCCGGCTCCAGCACCACTTTCTTCCACACTTTCTTGTAGGTGAAGTAGCCCGCGATCTCGCTGGTGTTCTCCTCCTGTTTGAATTCGCGCCCCAGGCTGTTGAAGAACTCGAAGTTGGTGCGGAAGCCGAGCACCTCCACCCCGTACTTGATCTCGTCCGCCCGATTGAAGACCTTGAAGTTCATGGCCCCATTGAAGCCCGCGATGTCGCTGGTGCGCGGTGGCAGATCACCCTCGGTGAGGGAGATGCCGTAGTTCGATGCGCTGAAAGTGCCCTCGATCAAGACCGCCGAACCGGCCGGTACCAGTACGAAGTTGGTGCCCGCACCCCAGTTGTTCCAATTCAGGTCGCTCACCTGGCGGTACTTCACCCCATCGCTGAAGTTGAAACCGAACAGGTTGAATTTGCTGCCGTTCCGGCCGTTGAAGCTCAACTTACCGAACGCATCGGTGAAGGTGAATGGCAAGCCACCCTCTTGCACGTTCTCGTAAAGGATCCTGCTGCTCCGGTCCAGGTAGCTGTGCCGCAGGTTCATCAGGAAGGAGCTCGAGCCGCCGCCATCCTCCTTCTGCTTCTTCAACGGACCTTCCAGCAGCAGCTTACCGGTGAAGGTGCTGGCCGCCACCCGGCCGCTCAGCCGTCGCTTGTTACCGTCGCGGGTGGTGATGTCCATGATCGAACTGATCCGGCCACCGTGTTCCGCTCCGAAGCCCGCCGAATAGATGTCGGCATTGCGGATGATGTCGTTGTCGAACACGCTGAACAGGCCGATGCTGTGGAAGGGATTGTACAGCACCATGCCATCGAGCAGGGACTTGTTCATGATCGGCGAGCCACCCCGTATGTACAACTGCCCGCCCTGGTCTCCCGTGAAGATCACCCCGGGCACCACTTGCAGGTATTGCGCCAGGTCGGCCTCGCCACCGATGGCCGGTAACCGTTCGATCTGGCGTGGTGTCAGCTTGGTCACCCCGGTGCGCACCGTGGTCTGTGCCTCCTGTTTCTCCCCGCTCACCTCGAATTCCTTGATCTGGATGGCGCTTTTGCTCAGGTACAGCTTCTCGGTGAGGATCTGGTCGCGGCCCACCGTTACGGCCTTGGTGGCGGTGTCGTAGCCCAGGTAGGTCACCTGTAGGGTGTAGGCGCCGGGATCCACCTTGCTGATCGAATAGTAGCCGTTCACATCCGTGGCGGCCCCGATGGTGGTGCCTTGCAGGATCACGTTCGTGAAGATGATGGGCTCGCCCGTCAGCTTGTCGTACACGAAACCCCGGATGGTGCCGGATTGGGCCAGCAGCAGGGTGGGGAGGAAAGCCAGGAACAGGAAGGACCAGTGGAGCGAACGATGCATGGTTTTCACAGAGGGGCGCTAAGGTAGCCGAATGCCCCTGTTGCCCATGGACCGTTCGCGGCTCAACGGGACCGATGGTCGTCCAAGAGTGACCGGAACCGACGCCTACGCCATCACCTTGGCCAACAGTTCACGCAGCAGTTCGCCCTGGTCGCTTCCATCGCCGCCCAGTCCTTTGCTGCGCAGATCGCATTGCCGCAAGTGGCGCTGCGCTTCGGCCAATCGACCTGGGGGGTAGTTCTGGGCCTGCTGCACGTAGTCCTTCACGAAGTATGGGTTCACCTTCAGTTCCGAGGCCATCTCGGCCTGGCTCTTGCCCTTGCAGGCATGCACCAGGGCCAGCTTGCTGAAGTATGTGTTCAGGAAACCAAGGGTCAGCACCAATGGGTTGTCCTTGGGGTTGGCCGCGAAGTGGTTGGCGATGCGCTGCGCTTTCTCCGCGTTCCGCAACCCGATCGCGTTCTGCAACTCGAACACATTGTAGTCCTTGCTGATGCCGACGAAGCGCTGGATGACCTCGCTTGTGATGGCTCCGCCTTCCTCGGTCACCAAACACAGCTTCTCCACCTCCTTCACCGCCTTGGAGAGGTCGGTGCCCAGGTGGTTGGCCAGCAGCGTGGCTTCGGCACCGCCCAGTTTCCGCTTCTGGTTCTTGGCGAATGAGACCAGCAGGTCCGGGATCTTCTCCTCCCGCACCTTGTCGCTCAGGAAGACCTGCCCACCCCCTTTCTGCACGCTCTTCAGGATGCTCTTGCGCCCATCGATCTTCTTGTGCTTGTAACAGAGCACGAGCACGGTGGTCGGTGTGGGTTTCAGCAGGTAGGGTTCCAGTTTCTCCACCTGATCGATCCGCCAGGTCTGCAACTCGCGCACCACCACCAATTGCCGTTCGGCCATCATGGGATAACGCAGGCAGGTGTCCTTCACCTGGTCCGCGTCGCAGTCCCTTCCGTACAGGATGGTCTGGTTGAAGTCCCGCTCATGGTCCTGTAGGGTCAGGCGTTCCACCTCCGCCGCGATGCGATCGATGAAGAAGCCTTCCTCCCCGTGCAGCATGTACACCGGCTTGAACTTGCCGGCCCGCAGGTCGATCATCCCCTTCTTGTAGTCGTCCAGGGTGCTCATCGGGTGGTTGGAACGCTGATGCGCCCAGTGAGAATGACCATTGCCGATGGGGTGACCGGAGTCCCCGCCCCGTTTCCGGTGTTCCGGATGGCGTCGCGCATCGCTCTGCCCACTTTCGGATCCGTGCTCCTCATATCGACCCGTGTCATCAGCGTTCTTCTCAGTCGAATCGGAGGTGCTTCACCGAACGCCCTTCGTTGATGATCTCGCGCAAGGCATCGATCCCCAGCCGCACATGCCTTTCCACGAAGTTGCCCGTCACCTTGGCATCGCTGGCACTGGTCTTCACTCCTTCGGGCACCATGGGTTGGTCGCTCACCAGGAGCAGGGCACCGGTGGGGATCTCGTTGGCGAAACCGGTCATGAACAGGGTGGCCGTCTCCATGTCGATCGCCATGGCCCGGATCTGGCGCAATCGCTCCTTGAAGGGCTCGTCATGCTCCCACACCCTGCGGTTGGTGGTGTATACGGTGCCGGTCCAGTAGTCCATGTCGCGGTCGCGTACCGCGCCGCTCACCGCCCGTTGGATCATGAAGCTCGGCAACGCCGGCACCTCCGGAGGGAAATAGTCATTGCTGGTGCCCTCCCCACGTATCGCCGCGATCGGCAGCACCAGGTCGCCCAACTGGTTCTTCCGCTTCAACCCGCCACACTTCCCCAGGAATAGCACGGCCTTGGGTGCGATGGCGCTCAACAGGTCCATGGTGGTGGCCGCCATCGGACTGCCCATGCCGAAGTTGATCATCACCATGTCCTCTGCCACGGCCACCTTCATCGCCTTGTTCTGAACGGGCACTACGGCCCCGGTCTGCTGGCAGAAGATGTCGATGTAGTTGTCGAAGTTGGTGAGCAGGACATGGGGCCTGAACCGGTCCAGTTCCAAACCGGTGTACCGCGGAAGCCAGTTCCTGACGATATCTTCTTTCGTGCGCACTTTTGTGGGGTGAAGTCCGTGTCAATGCAGGTGCTTGACCTGCCGGACCATGGTGTCAAAACTAAGCATGGTGCCGATGGTACCAAGGTTTTCGACCCCATCCGGCGGCGCTGGCTCGACCTTACCCCGGAGGAGTGGGTGCGCCAACATGTGCTCAACCTGCTCGTTCATGACATCGGCTGTCCGCCTTCCTTGGTGGCCGTAGAGGCCCCGCTTAAGTTACACGGCCTGCCCAAACGGGCCGATATCGTGGTGTACGACCGTCGGGGCGGACCGGTGCTCCTGGTGGAATGCAAGGCGCCGGAGGTGCCGTTGAACCAGGCCGTGCTGGAGCAGGCGGCACGCTACAACATCACCCTGAAGGTGCCCTACCTCATGGTCACCAACGGCCTCCGGCACTATTGCTGCACGATCGACCATCAACGCGGCACGGTTGACTTCTTGCCTACACTTCCTGGTTTCGCCGTGTTGGCGCCGGGGTGCTCACCGTAGCTTTGAGGCATGCTGGTACGTACGCTCTTGGCCACCCTGGGGTTGGCCATTTCCGCTTTCTCCATGGGCCAATTCTCCGAGAAGATGGATCTTACCCTACGCCACCACCTCGACAAGCATGCAGGGGAGGGGGGGGAGTTCAGTCTCTTCATCCACGGTGATGGCACGAGGGTGAGCGAGGCGGTGCGCAAGGTGGGTGGCCGGGTCACCATGGCCACCGCCAACCTGGTGAACGCCCGTGTGCCGATCGCGGCCGTGCGCGCACTCGCCACCGACCCCGCGGTCGATCATTTTGAATTCAACTTCGCACGCGGGGTACTGCTGAACGATTCGGCCCGTGTGAAGAACCACGTGGTGGAGGTGCATACTGGCCAGGCCCCCTTGCCGCAGGGCTACGACGGTAGCGGGGTGCTGATGGGCATCATCGATACCGGACTCGATATCACGCATCCCGATTTCCGCGATGCGGATGATGTGACGAGGGTGTACCGGTATTGGGACCAGGTGCCTGGCCCGAATCCCGGCTCACCGCAGCCATACGGTTATGGGACCGAATGGACCACCGCGGAATTGGAGGCCGGTGGGGCGATACCGGTGGATCCGCAGGGGCACGGCACCACCGTTTCGGGCACCGCGGCAGGCAACGGACTGGCCAACGGCAGGCACACGGGAGTGGCCTCGGCCTCACCCATCGTCGTGGTGGCGAGCGCGCTGGGTGTGGCCAACTGGTCGGCCACCGTGGCCGATGGGGTGAAGTACATCCTGGACCAGGCCGATGCTCTTGGAATGCCGGCCGTGATCAACATCAGCATGGGTTCGTACAGCGGCTCCCACGATGGCAAGGATGCGGCGGCATTGTTGATCGATGGGTTGCTCCATGCGGAGACCGGTCGTGCCCTGGCCGCCGCAGCGGGCAATTCGCACGGCAGTTTCCCCTACCACGTGCATACCGAGGTGGGGCCGGATACCACCTTCTCCTGGTTCCAGACCAACGATTTCCCCGAGGCCTACAACGTATTCGACTTCCCCAATGTGTTCTTCGAGGTGTGGGCCGATGCGGAGGATCTGGCCAACGTACGATTCGCGATCGGGGCTGATCGTGCCTTGCCTGTGCTCAACTTCCGCGGAAGAACGGGCTTCCACACCGTGGCCGATGCGATGGGGACCACCCTGTCCGAGCCTCTGATCAGTGCCAGCGGGAATACCCTGGGTACAGTGCAGTTCTACGCCCAGCAACGCGGGGAACAGGTGCTCCTCCAGGTGCTGATCGCCTCGCCGGATACGGCCGACTGCCTCTGGCGTTTCATGTCCACCGGTAGTGGCTCCTTCGATATCTGGACGCTCACCACCTTCACCCGCACGGCCAACGTCATCGGTCCCATGCTCGCCGAACAGTGGCCGGGCGGCTTGCCCTATCCCAGCCCGGAGGAGTACCCGGCCATGGCGCATTACGTGGCCCCGGATCACAACCAGCACATCGTGGATTCCTGGGCCTGCCTGCCCGATGTGCTCACCGTGGCGAACTACTGCAACGAGGTGTCGTACATCGATTATTTCGGTGTGGAGCGCGGCGTGGATGGTACCGAACAGGACATCTCCCCGACCAGCAGTACGGGCCCCACCCGCGATGGACGCACCAAGCCCGATGTGGCCTCCACGGGCGATGTGACATTCACCGCCGGGCCCCTTGCCGCCATCCAATGGATCATCGAGAACCAGGTGGGCTACAAGGTGGATCCCGGTGGCATGCACATCCGCGATGGAGGGACCTCGCAGGCCTCGCCGGCCGTGGCGGGGATCGCCGCGCTCTACCTTCAGCACTGTCCCGATGCGGGCATCGCCGAGGTCGCCAACGCCATTCGTAAGACCGCACGGTCCGATGCCTTCACCGGTCCGGTGCCCAACCCGCGTTGGGGCCATGGCAAAGTGGATGCTTTCGGCGCCCTGCTCAACCGCACCGCGCTCATTGCACCCACCACCACGATCTGTGAAGGCGGGTCGGTGGAAGTGTCCTACCTGGGTGAACTGGGCGAGCTGCTGTGGAACACCGGTGCCACCACCGACCAGATCTCCGTCTCCACCAGCGGCCCCATCAGCGCCACCATGGTCACCCCGTCGGGCTGCACGGCCTACACCGATACGCTGCACTTCACGGTGTCCCCCCTGCCATCCACTCCGCAGATCCAAATGGCCGGTCCCGTGCTCACCAGCAGCGCAGCGCTCGGTTACCAATGGTTCGAGGGCGGCTCACCCATCGCGGGTGCCACCGAGCAGGAATGGACCGCCATCTGGGTCGGTTCGTACCAAGTGCAAGTGACCGACGCCAACGGTTGCACGGCGATGAGCGATCCGGTCCAGGTGCTCAGTGTCGGCCTCCACGAAGCCACCGCCGATGGGTTGTGCCTATGGCCCAGCCCGGTGCGCGATGTCCTGCACATTACCACGCCGAACATCGCGGGCGCGCAGGAACTGCGGATCTTCGCGAGCGATGGCCGCTTGATGCGTGAGATGCGTCACAACGGATCGGGTGTCGTTCAACTCCTGGTCACGGACCTTGCGCCGGGCACCTATACCGTGGATGTCCGTTCAGGTAACGCACATTGGGTGCAACGTTTCGTGTGTGTACCGTAGGCACCATTCGTGAGCCAGCGCACGGCGCGGTCACAGCCCCACGCTCATCCGCGAGGGCAGGTCGATCAGTGCAGTACCACGAGCTTCGCCGTGCCGCCCATGGTATGCAAGCTGTACGAACCTGCGCTCCAGCTCCCCGTGGCGAGCGTCGTGGTCCCGTTGATCGTGCCGCGCCACACCTCCCGTTGCAGTGCATCGCGGATCACCACGTCCGTGCGTTGATCCACGGTGATCGTGATCCGTTCGTTCGCCGGGTTGGGGAACACCAGGAAGGCCGTATCCGATGCGCGGTCGATCCCTGTGGTCAGCTCATTGTTCGCGGCGAACGTGGGCCCTTGCTGCACGAAGGGTCCGGTGCCGTTCGGGATCCGCGCCAGTGCCGTATTCGCCGTCTGTTCCCCGTAGCTGAGGTGGTCCAGGACCACACCGGAGGATGCCGCGAGCCATACCTCCTCGCCGCTGGCGGCCAGCTTGAAGTTGGCATGCAGCAGGCCCTCCGCATGATCCTCATCCGCCCATATGATCAGGTAGCCGTTCGGGCCGATGACGGTGCCATCGGGGATCCGCCACTTGTACACCTGGTTCCCATCATCGCTCAACCAGCCACCGCCAAGGTCGAACGGCTCCGAACCGTTGTTGTACAGCTCGATCCAATCCTCGTACTGGCCCGCTTCATCCTGAGCGCCCGTCGTGTTCTGGGCCATCACCTCGTTGATCCGTACCGCCGGGTCCACGGCGAATTCCACTTGCACGAGGTAGGTGTACACATCGTGCTCGGCTCCCGGCGGATCGAAGGAAACGCTCTGGGCCGCATTGGTGCCCGTTGCCATCACGTAATAGCGTACCCGTGTCTGGCCCGGTGCAGGTGGTATCTGCGCACCGAACACGCCGTCACCAGCGGCGCCATCCCCGTGCGTGCCGTCATCATACATCTCGGTGCGGGCGAAGGTGCCATAGGCCCCAGGACAATGGAAGAGGTCCACACGGGAGGCTGCGCCGGTGATGCTGGCCGTGACCGTTGTGGACTCGCTGGGGAGCGGATCCGCCCATTCCACCTCGTTCACCCGGTGGGAGACGCCACTGATCACCGGGGCCACCTGGGCCACCTCGGTGTTCGCCATCAGGTTGTTGCGCCGGGTGGTGATGAAGTTCTGTAGTATGATCAGTTCATTGGTGAACGCGGTATAGGTATACAGCTTCTTCGGATCGGCCTGCACCTCGGCATCGATCAGGGTGGAGTAGCTGGAGAGCAAGGCGTTGAAGCTGGTGCTCTGCATCTTCTCCTGGATCAGGGTGCGTAGGTGGGCCAGGTAGCGCTGCCGCATCGAGGGCACCGCAAGGAGCCGGTTCAACAGCGGGTAGTTCGCGTCGTTCGCATGGTAGAAGGCGCTCCAGTTCGCGGCGCTCGTCTTCATCACACTGTTGCCGTCGTACTCCAACGGGGTCATGCGTTCGGTCTCCGTGTCGAAGTACAGGTAGTAGTCCATCTTGCCCTTGTGGACGTAACCATCGTCGTCCGCGAAGGCGATCTCGGTCGCCAGGAACCACAACGTACGATCAACGTCGAGGTGCCTCCTCAGGCTATCCTCCAGGGCATTCAGTGGTACCTGTCCCAGCACCTGGCATACACGCACCAGATCCTCCCAGGGGCTTGTCCGCTCCGACCGTTTCAACGTGTAGTATTCCTGGTAGCTCGCCGTGTCGGTACCAAGGTCGTTCAGCGCGGCGGTGCCATCTCCCCATTGCCCCCCCGGTCCAGGCCAACCACCACCACTTCCGGGCGGACGGTCGGCACGCCACAGGCTGCCATCGTTGCTGAAGTACCACTCGCGCAGGAAGTCGCTGTTCAGTTGTTGTACGCTGGGGTAGAGGCCCCAGCTCGCCCCATTGATGTTGAGGTGAACGAAGTTGGCCTTGGCTGCCGGGACATGGTCGCGGATCAGGTCCAGGTACACCACCTCGCGCAGGAAACTCGGATCCTGGAATGCGTTGTTCAAGTTGAGCGTCTCGTACCCCAGTAACTCCTGCCCCTCGATGGCATGGTCCAAGGTGAGGTTGAACGATCGCTTCTGCGATCCCGGAGGCAGCATGTTGTAGCTCGTTTGCCCCTTGAAACGCACGCCTACACTGTCATACACCACGCCATCCACGGTGAGTGTCGCGGGGAGGTCCGTCTGGCTGTCGTAGTTCTGCTGCATCAACGTCCAGTAGTTCGGCTGGGCGAACTGGAGGTCCAGCGTGCGGATCGTTGGTTTGGCATAGAGGCCCGTGCTGGGTAGGCCCCCCGTGAGCAGGCGATGGGTGGCCGGTTCCAGGTACATCTCGGCCGGTAGTTCCTGGCCCATGGCCGGGCCGATCAACAGGGTGCTGAGGGCGATGGTGGTGCTACGCATCGGGCTGGTGTTCGTATTCAGGTGGGGTCCACAAAGGACAAGCAAGGCGGCGTTCGGTTCGATCGGTTCGATCGCCATTCGTCCGACCACGTTCTTTCATCGCTGGAATTGTTCTGAAAGTCGTCGGGATCAATGAACCCGCTCCCCGCCGAGGTAGGTGGCCGTTACCCGCACCCGGCTGCCCGGCTTCGCCATCAACTCCGGATCCCCGTTCAATAGCACGAAGTCAGCGCACTTGCCCGGTTCCAAGCTGCCCAGCTCTTTCTCGGAAAAGGTGCTGATCGCGTTCCAGATGGTCATGCCACGCAAGGCGTTCTCCGGCGAAAGGGCATTGCCAGGCTGGTAGCCGTTCGGCGGTGTACCATGCGCATCCTGGCGATATACCGCCGAACGGAACGTGGCCAGCGGATCGATCCCTTCCACCGGGAAGTCCGTTCCGAGCGCAAGAAGTCCCATGGTCTTCCGCAGGTCCTCATACGCGTACGCGTACCGTTCGCGTTCCGGTCCGAGGCGTTGTCCGGCCCACGGTCCATCGCTGGTGGCATGTGTGGGCTGTACACTGGGGATGATGCTGAACGTGGCGAACGCACCGCGGTCCTCCGGGGCCACCACCTGGGCATGCTCGATCCGCCAGCGCAGGTCGTTCGCACCCCCCAGCACCTCGCCGTACACTCCCAACAACAGGGCATTGGCCGAGTCGCCGATGCAATGGGTGTTCATCTGGAAACCGTGCGCCTTGCACCACTTCGCCACCTCCAGGAAATGCTCCCGCGAGGCTAGTTGCAAGCCGTGGTGCCCTGCCTGGTCCGAGTAGGGGGCTTTCAGCAAAGCACCGCGCGACCCCAGCGCCCCATCGGCATACACCTTCACACTGCGTACCGTGAGCCGCTCCTCCGCGATGGGCCCGTTCCGTTCGAAGTGCGCCAGGTTCTCCGGCGCATCGGTCACCATGGCGTACACGCGCATCTTCAAGCTGCCCTCCTGCTGCATCCTTCGGATCAGGTCGATCGTGCCGACATCCAGACCGGCGTCACACACCATCGTCAGGCCCACCGCGAAACAATCGGCCTGTGCGGCCAGCAGGGCCTTGCGTTTGGTATCCTCATCCGCTTCATCGAAGATGGTCTGGAACACCGATACGGCATTGTCCACCAACAACCCTGTGGGTTTCCCATCCTTCGTCCCCATCAACCCGCCTTCGATCGTTCGTCCCGGATCGAAACCCACGCGCTCCATGGCCGCCTGGTTCACCACCGCCGCATGCCCATCGATCCGCTGAAGCAGGACCGGCCGACCTGGGAATAACTCGTTCAGTAGGGTATTGTCGGGCAGTGTTTCATCGGCCCAATCGTTCTGGTCCCAGCCCCGACCAAGGATCCAGCCATCACCCGGATGCGCGGCGATGAAGGTCTTCGTCCGCTCGATCACCTCGCTCCAGGAAGCTGTTCCGCTCAGGTCCACCTTTTGTTTGTTCAACCCATATCCGAAGAAATGGCAATGCCCGTCGATGAACCCTGGCAACACCACCTGGCCCGCGGCATCCACATTTTCCTTCGCCGCGTACCGGTTCAGGATCTGCCGTTCCGCGCCCAACTCCACGATACGCCCGTCCTTGATCGCCATCGCCTGGTATTCCGTGCCGGCCTCGTCCATGCTTCGGATCCGTGCGTTGTGTATCACCAGGTCTGCTTCCTGGGAGTGGTAACAACCGGCGAGGAGCCAGGCGGCTATGGCGAAGGTGGCGGTGCGGACCATGGGGCGAGGATACGTTGGAGGAATGACCAGCGGGCCAGCAGACGGGTACGGTCCAGGAGCAGTAGCCCAGCGATCAGCAGGAAGGGTAGTAATGGCGTGCGGTAGCGCACCACAGCCCCCATCACCGGTGTGGTCCACCCGATCACGAGCGCGAGCAGGGTCACGTAACCGAGGAGTGAGGCCAGTAGGGCCTTGTCCACTCCTGCCCAACCCTTGCGATACACCACGCACAGGACAAGGAAGGCCACCATCACGATATTCTCCACCGCCGATACCAGCCCCAGCGCACCACCACCCACATGCAGGATGGGCCCGAAGAGCGCGATGCCCAAGGCGTAGGGGGCCTGCTTCACGAAAAGCCATACTTCCGGCAACAACAATTCAGGCATCACGAAACTACCCGAATCCATCTTGATCGCCAGGCCGACGAAGTCGCGCTGTTTCATCGTGAGGATCCCCAGGATATCCCAACCGGGTAGGAAATGGTGCAGGTTCAACCCCACCAGGATGAACAGGCCATAGACCACGGATGCCTTCCACCACAAGGCCGGACGGGCACATCGGCACGACCAGCACAGCAGGAGCAGGGCAGGGAGCAAGCTCAACAGCACATAGACCTTCAAGAAGAAGAGCATCACCACATTGAAGGCCAGCAGGAATGGGTCGCGCCATTGGAAGCTGCCCCTCAAGAGTCGTGCTGATTGATGGACCAGGAGCCCGATCCCGAAGAACAACAGGCTCTCCTTGATCACGCCACTGGCCCAGAACACCACCGAGGGCACCAGGAAGATCACGATCGCCAGCAGCCTCTCCAGACCCGGCAAGGCACGCACGAAGGCGTGGTGGATACCGAGCAGGCCGGTGAGCGAAAGGAAGGCCGATGCCACCGTATGCACATGGAATTCCCCGAAGCTCACCAACCGCACCAACGCATTGAAGCGGATGATCGTGTGCGCATCATTGTACAGGTTGCTCTCGTAATGCCGTACCCAGTTGTTCATATGCCGGTAATACAGCTCATGGAAGTGCGCGTTGTCATTCCCGATCCCCGTGATCATGCGCACATAGTCCATCGGCCGTTCACGCAGTGCATTGAACATGTACGCGCTGTCATCGAAATACTTGAACACATCGGCCGTGGCGCGGTCGGGGTATACGTAGGTGTACACGGCCCACAAGGCCATGCCGGCCGCGATCCGCAGCAGGAAGAAGCCCACCACCCAGCGGAAGCCCAGGCCCGGCACCGCGTTGTAGAAACGCTGGCGCCGCATCCAGAGAACAAGGAGGGCGGTATAGGCCGCCGCCAGGAGCATGCCGGTCATTGGGGGGTGCAAGGTAGACGCGGGCGCGGGGGGCGGGGATGCCGACCTCTCATTGGGCTTTGCCGATGAGGGTGGCGATGGCTGTGGTGAGGGCCATGATCCGGATGTGCGATCGGGGGTGGGACGGTCGGATGGGTCGCGACAGGCGAACCCTCAACAGCGTGAACCCGCGGTGATCGGGATCGGCCGGATGGCGCACACCGCCGTGTTCAGCACAAGGGCGGTTCGGTGAACGGTCCCAAGCCGACCCGCATGCCATTGCAGTCCGTGGCCAGGGTTACCTTTGCGCCCCCTCCGATGAGCTCCCTCACCACCAATCCCGATACCGCGCCAGCAGGCGTGGAGACAGCCAAGAAACTGGGCCTCCTGCCCGAGGAGTTCGAGAGGATCAAGGGGATACTGGGCCGCGATCCCAACTTCACCGAACTGAGCATCTACAGCGCCATGTGGAGCGAGCACTGCTCGTACAAGAACTCCATCAAGCAGCTCAAGACCCTGCCTCGCAGCGGCCCGAAACTGCTGGCCGAAGCCGGACAGGAGAATGCGGGCCTGGTGGATATCGGCGACGGTTGGGCCTGTGCCTTCAAGATCGAGAGCCACAACCACCCGAGCGCCATCGAACCGTATCAGGGGGCGGCCACCGGGGTGGGCGGCATCAACCGCGACATCTTCACCATGGGCGCCCGACCCATCGCACAGCTCAACAGCCTGCGGTTCGGCGACATCACCAAGGAGGCGAGCAGCCGCTGGCACATGCGTGGCGTGGTGAAGGGTATCGGCGATTACGGCAACGCCTTCGGTGTACCCGTCCTCGGTGGCGAGGTCTATTTCGACCCCTGCTACACCACCAACCCGCTCGTGAACGCCATGAGCGTCGGCATCGTCCGCACCGACAAGGTGATCAGCGCCACGAGCCACGGTGTAGGCAACCCGGTCTACATCGTGGGAAGCGCCACCGGCAAGGACGGCATCCACGGTGCCTCCTTCGCCAGCAAGGACATCACCGAGACCAGCATGGACGACCTTCCCGCCGTACAGGTGGGTGACCCCTTCATGGAAAAGCTCCTGCTCGAAGCCTCCCTCGAGCTCGCAGGGACCGATGCCATCATCGGTATGCAGGACATGGGGGCGGCGGGCATCACTTGCAGCACCAGTGAGATGAGCGCCAAGGGCGAGTGCGGCATGGACATCCAGCTGGATAAGGTGCCCACGCGCCAGCCCGGCATGCGCGCTTGGGAGATCCTCCTCAGCGAGAGCCAGGAGCGCATGCTCGTGGTGGTGAAGAAGGGCCGCGAGGCCGAAGTGCAGGCCATCTTCGACAAGTGGGACCTGAACTGCGTGTGCATCGGTACGGTGACGAAGGGTGGTTCGCTCCGGTACTTCCAAGGCGAGGAGTTGATCGCCGAGGTGCCAGCAGAGAGCCTGGTGCTCGGTGGTGGTGCCCCGGTGTACGAACGGGAGGTGAAGGAGCCTGCTTACATCAAAGAGAACACGAAGTTCAGGATCGATGATGTGGACGAACCCGATGACCTGCGCCGCGTGGCCTACGACCTACTGGCCAGCCCGAACATCGCGAGCAAGCGTTGGGTGAGCGAGCAGTACGATACCATGGTGCGCACCAATAACATGAGCACCAACGCCCCCAGTGATGCGGGACTCGTGTTGGTAAAGGAGACCGGCAAGGGCCTCGCGGTGACCGTGGATTGCAATGGCCGCTATGTCCATGCCGACCCGTACAAGGGTACCATGATCGCCGTGAGCGAGGCCGCACGCAACATCGCCTGCACCGGTGGCGAACCCTGCGGTGTCACCAACTGCCTCAACTTCGGCAACCCGTACGACCCGGAGGTCTACTGGCAGTTCGCGCAGGCGATCAAGGGCATGGGCGATGCCTGCCGCGCCTTCGACACGCCCGTCACGGGTGGCAACGTGAGCTTCTACAACCATACGGTCACGGGGAAGAAGAACATCCCCGTCTTCCCGACGCCGACCATCGGCATGGTGGGCATCGTGCCCGACATCAGCAAGCGCATGAGCCTCGACTTCAAACAGAAGGGCGACCTCATCTACCTGATCGGTAAGACCACCGAGGACATCGCCTCCAGCGAGTACCTCACCCGTATCCACCGCATCGAGCGCAGCCAGGCACCGTATTTCAACATCGAAGAAGAACGCCGCCTGCACACCATGCTGCTCATCCTCATCCGCAAGGGCGTGATCAATGCCGCGCACGACATCAGCGATGGCGGCCTCTGGACCACCCTGGTCGAAATGGCCCTCCCACGCGGCCTCGGCTTCGAGGTGATCACCGATAGCGAGATCCGGGAGGATGCCTTCCTCTTCGGTGAAGGACAGGGCAGGGCGGTGGTGTCCGTGAGCGATGAGCAGGAGACGCCGTTCCTGGATCTGATGCAGGCCAGTCGAGTGCCCTGCATCCTGCTCGGCCACGTTACCAAGGGCAAGTTGATGGTGGACGATGCGCCTTTCGGTACGATCGAAGACGCGCGAAAGGTCTACGAGGAAGCCATCCCGAAGGCCATGGCCCAGCAGTGAAACGACGAACGACAATGTAGACTCATGCCACAACCCGCATTCCACGGTCCCTTACCGGCCGTTGGCACTGTAGCGCCCACGTTGCGCTACGTCAACAACGAACGCCAGGAAAAGAGCCTCGCTGACCTCAAAGGCGAGGTGGTCATCCTCACCGCTTTCCCCAGCGTGGATACGAAAGTGTGTGCCGTACAGACGCGCACCTTCAACCAACAAGCGGCTGGCATGGGTGCCCGCGTGCTGACCATCTCCATGGACCTGCCCTTCGCACTGCACCGCTTCTGTGCGGCGGAAGGGATCACGAATGTGGAGGCCGGTAGCGATTTCCGCCACCGCGATGCAGCCCAGGTGTGGGGAGCAGGGATCACCGAAGGAGCCATGGCCGGGACGCTCGGCCGCATCACGTGGGTGATCGACAAGGAAGGCGTGATCCGCTACATGGAAGTGGCACCGGAACTCGGTGCCGAACCGGATTACGCAGCCGCCCTCAAAGCGGCGAAGGATCTGCTCTGATCACCGGACGTGCGTACCGATCCGCCTCCTGGTACCAGGGGCGATCACCGGGGTGTGGTGCCTTGGTGCATGCGTTGACGACCAGCCAACAAACGGTCGCATCCGGCCAATACCAGAAGGCTCACCGAGAGCGCAATGAGCCCCAATGCCCTGTTCCCGGATGCTGGTAGCAATGTTCCGATCGCATGCGCGGTGCTCCCCGGACCACTTGTCGCATGCTCCGTTGATGCACCGAAGAAGCCCCACAAAAGCAACGCGGCGGTCAGGACGGCGATCCCGATCCATGCACGGGACCCCATGATCGGCCTCACGGGTGTGGGGCGAAGCAGTGGCGTCACCGCCACTCTGGCCATGATGCGCTCGGTGAGGTCGGTGGCCGGCTCGACATGCCCGGCCATCTGGAACAGGTGGTGAAGGTCAGGCTTCGGTTCAGGCATGATCCATGATCAGTTGTAGCGCTTCATTGCCGTAGTTCGCTTGCACCACCTCCCGCAGTTTCTTGCGGGCGCGGTGTAGACGCACTTTCACATTCGACGCGCCCATGCCTGTGATGGTTACGATCTCCTCCACGCTCAGCTCCTCTAAATGATGGAAGCTGAGGATGGAGGCGTCCTCCGGATCAAGTTGCGCCAAGGCTTGCTCCAGTATACGCCTCATCTCTGCCCGGTGCCCGTTCGCGTCGTTGGCTGCTACCGGATGGTGCGGTAGATCGTCCACCGAGACCAGATCCCGGTGTCGCTTGCGCCCATGGCTGATCGCCGTGCGGTAGGCGATGCTGTAAAGCCAGGTGCTGAATTTGGCGTGGCCTCCGAATCCGGCCAGGTGTTGGTAGGTCTTCACGAAGCTGTCCTGCGTGGCCTCCTCGGCATCCTGCATGTTCCGGAGAACCCGGAAACACACGGTGTACACCATACGTTGGTAGTGGCGCACAAGCTCCGCATAGGCAAGGTTGTCGCCCGACAATACGCGCTGGATGATCGTGCCGTGGTCCACTGGTTACGCCGGATGGGACGCTGCCGCAGGCCCCATCGGTTACAAAGGGAATGGCACATCGCCCCCTGCGCAAGCCAATTGGGATGATCGGTCGCGCTCAGCAGGAACCATCCGAACGTTCGGGGATGACCGGATCGTAACCACTCGGCGATGGCCCGCGTCAGATGGACAAGGAACCACACCGGAGACTTCACCTCACCACGAAACCACTGCACACCATGGACATCACGGGCACCATCGCTGTCACCCTCTTTTTCTCCACCCTCTTCGGCCTCTGTTACATCTACTTCACCACACGCCATCGGGAGCGGATGAACCTGATCGACAAGGGCCTATCTCCCGGCTTGCACCGCCCCATGGGCGACCACCTACGTACCCTGAAGCACGGCTTGTTGCTCATTGGTCTTGGCTTGGGCTGTTGGGCTGGCTATCTCTTCCAGCGTGCGGCCATGCCCGATACGCCGGATAACCCACTGCCCTTCTTCGTGGGCATGTCCATCTTCGGGGGTGCGGCGCTGGTGCTGTTCTACGCCTTCTTCGGCCGCAAGCAACAGGGGTAGCGCATGTCTGCGGCTGTGGAGGGGCTGACCTGAGCGGTCGGCCCCGCGTTTTTTCCGGGGTATCCGATGCCCTCCTACTTTCGCCCTCCAAGCCACCCGATGCGCCGCGCCGTTGCCGTCTTCTTCCGTTGGATCGGTGCCACCGCCTTCTGGTTCGTGGTGGTCAGCCTCCTTTGGACGGCCTTACTGGGGCTGGTCGATCCACCAGTCACCTGGGTCATGGCCCAACAGGCACGCGAACAGGAGCGGTTCCGTCGTATCCAGGTGGACATGAGCGAGATCGCACGCCCTATGCCCCTGAGCGTCATCGCCTCCGAGGACCAACGGTTCATGACCCATAACGGCTTCTCTTGGGAGGCCATGCGAAAGGCGTTCGAACGGAACAAGAAGGCCAAACGCATCAAGGGCGGTAGTACCATCAGCCAGCAGACCGCCAAGAATGTCTTCCTCTGGCCGGGCCGCACCTATCTGCGCAAGGGCCTGGAGGCCTGGTTCACCGTGCTCATCGAACTGTTGTGGACCAAGGAACGGATACTTGAGGTCTACCTGAACGTGGCCGAGATGGGGAAGGGGATCTTCGGGGTCGAGGCCGCGGCGCAGCACTGTTTCGACCGCCATGCCTCCGCGCTCACAAGGGAGCAGGCGGCACTGATCACCGCCACCCTGCCCGCACCTCGCCGGTTCAACTGCGCCAACCCTACGGGCTACGTACGCGGGCGCCAGCGTTGGGTGGTGCGGCAGATGGCCAACGTGGGCGACGTGCTCGATCCCGAGGTCCTGGCCAGGCGCAAGGAGAAGTTGGAACACGAAGCCCGGCGCCAGGAGGAACGGGAGGCTCGCCGGAAGCGGGCTGCGCATCCGAAGTGATCGGACCATCCGGACCTACCTGGTACCATCCACCTGGATCGCCACCTGCGTGGGATATGCGAACAAGAGCCCTGCCGCTGCGAAGCGACGCATCAGTTCGATGTGGATCACGTTCTGCGTTGCGAAGATGTCCGCACCCCTGCGGATGTGGTAGATGAACACGATGCCCAATGCGAAGTCCTTGAAGGTCGTGAAACTCACCAGGCGTTCCTCCTCCAATAGGGACCGGTGATCATCCACCAACTTGTTCAATAACGCGATCGCTTCCTCCAATTTCTCCGGTGTGGTCTCGCAGACCAGCCCCAGCTCGTGCCGCACCCGCCGCGAAGGCTCCTGGCTCACGTTCTCCAGGATCGTATCGGTGAATTTGATGTTCGGCACCACCAGCGTCGGCCCCTCCAACGTTCTGATCCGCGTACTGCGGATGCCCACTTCCTCCACGGTGCCATCGTATCCGGCCAGGCGCACCCGGTCCCCAACACGGAATGGCTTGTCCATGAACACGGTTACCCCACCGAAGATGTTGGCCAACGTATCCTTTGCGGCCATGGCCAGCGCCAGCCCGCCGATCCCGATCCCCGCCAGCAGTGCCCGCACATCGTAGCCCGCATTGTTCAGGGCCACCACGCAACCCAGACCCCATAACAGGATCTTGATCGAACTGCGCATCACGGGCAGCAACTGTTTCTGGTCCCGGCCGAAGTCCTTGTCCTTGGTGTTGCGTCGGACCGCCGCGAGCAAGGTGTCCACCACACGTACAATGGCCCAGGTCACTGCCAATGCGAAGGCCACATGGAAGCACTTCACCATCCACCGGTCCACCTGTGCCGACACCGTGAGCCGCTGAGATCCCATGATCAACGAGATCAACGTGACCAGTGTGACCAACGGCCGGCGAAGCACCCGCACCAATTGGTCGTCCACCAGGTTGCTCGTGCGTGCCGCCAGCTTACTGAAGACCGCGGCAGCGGACCAGGACAGTGCCTTGCCGATGCCCCAGCCGACCGTTAGGATCAAGGCCGCGTCCAGCCATTGTCCAGGGCGATTGCCCAGGAACAGGTCATTTTCCGCCCAGTCGAACATGCGCCTACTTTTGGATGCCGGGTATTGAGGGATCGGCACCAAAACTAACGGGCTTCCATGGGAGGGACACAGCAGGGGAATGAGCGCACCGTGGTGGTCACGGGTGCAGGGAAGGGGCTGGGGGCGGCAACAGTGAAAGCCTTGCTCGCACGGCCGGATACCACGGTGATCGCGGTATCGCGTGATCTTTCCCAGCTTGAGCAGGAGTTGGGCGGTTCGGCCTCGTTCGTTCCCATACGGCTTGATCTGCAAGCGGCCGATGCAGCTGCCCGATTGGCCTTGCACATCGGTCAACGCCGCGTCCACGCGCTCATCCATAACGCCGGTATCCTGCACAAGGCCGCAATGGGGCTGCACCGCAGGAACGATCTGGAAGCGCTCTTCCGCACCAATGTCATCGCCCCGCTCGAACTCTCGCAAGCCCTGGTGGCCCACCTGGATGGCGATCCGCCCGGCCATATCGTCCACATCGGCAGTATGGGCGGCTTCCAGGATTCGGTGAAATTCCCGGGACTGGTGGCGTACAGTGCCAGCAAGGCCGCGCTGGCCTGCGTGGCCCAATGCCTGGCCGAGGAGTTCAAGGACCGCGGCATCCGCAGCAACTGCCTGGCCATCGGTTCGGTGGATACGTCCATGTTACGAGAGGCATTCCCCGGTTTCCAGGCCGGGACCAAGGCCCAGGCCATGGGGGCGTACATCGCCCAATTCGCTTTGGAAGGCCATAATCTCTACAACGGCAAAGTGTTACCGGTCGCTTCGACCACTCCCTGAGGCCCTGTGAGGAAAAATTTCTTGGTTCGGGTTTGCATCTGTGAAAACTCTCCTTACATTTGCAGCCGCTTTCGGAAAAACGTTCTTTGAAGCGCCCTCGGACGAGGAGGAGAAGTAGGGGTCGGCAAGAGGAGTTGAAAAAGAATTTTCAACAAGTGCTTGCAGATAGAATTAAAGACACTACTTTTGCCGTCCCTCTCGCGGAAACGTCCGCAGTTCGAGAGTGTGAACGACTGAACAAGCTGGAACGGGCCTTGGCCCAGACCATACAGTTCTTTGACTTATTGTCCAATCTGAGAACAGCAGGTGTCCTTGATGATCTGAGGATCAACATGAGAGACCTCGTCAAGAACCAGATCGAACGAACATTTACAATGGAGAGTTTGATCCTGGCTCAGGATGAACGCTAGCGGCAGGCTTAACACATGCAAGTCGAGGGGCAGCGCGATGTAGCAATACATTGGCGGCGACCGGCGCACGGGTGCGTAACACGTATGGAATCTGCCCTGTACTGGGAGATAACCCGGCGAAAGTCGGACTAATATCCCATAATAGGCGAGGTGGCATCACCTTGCTTTGAAAGCTCCGGCGGTACAGGATGACCATGCGCACGATTAGCTAGTTGGTGAGGTAACGGCTCACCAAGGCTACGATCGTTAGGGGGCCTGAGAGGGTTATCCCCCACACTGGTACTGAGACACGGACCAGACTCCTACGGGAGGCAGCAGTGAGGAATATTGCGCAATGGAGGCAACTCTGACGCAGCCATGCCGCGTGCAGGAAGAAGGCGCTACGCGTTGTAAACTGCTTTTAACCGGGAAGAAACCCCAGGACGTGTCCTGGGTTGACGGTACCGGAGGAATAAGCACCGGCTAACTTCGTGCCAGCAGCCGCGGTAATACGAAGGGTGCAAGCGTTATCCGGATTCATTGGGTTTAAAGGGTGCGTAGGTGGGGCGTTAAGTCAGTGGTGAAAGCCTACAGCTCAACTGTAGAATTGCCATTGATACTGGCGCTCTTGAGTGCGCTTGAAGTAGGCGGAATGTGCCGTGTAGCGGTGAAATGCTTAGATATGGCACAGAACACCAATTGCGAAGGCAGCTTACTAAGGCGATACTGACACTGAGGCACGAAAGCGTGGGGATCGAACAGGATTAGATACCCTGGTAGTCCACGCCGTAAACGATGATCACTCGTCATTGGCGATATACGGTCAGTGACCTAGCGAAAGCGTTAAGTGATCCACCTGGGGAGTACGATCGCAAGATTGAAACTCAAAGGAATTGACGGGGGCCCGCACAAGCGGTGGAGCATGTGGTTTAATTCGATGATACGCGAGGAACCTTACCAGGGCTCGAACGTGCGTTGACAGTCGCGGAAACGTGATCTTCTTCGGACAACGTGCGAGGTGCTGCATGGCTGTCGTCAGCTCGTGCCGTGAGGTGTCGGGTTAAGTCCCATAACGAGCGCAACCCCCATTTCTAGTTGCCAGCGGGTAATGCCGGGGACTCTAGAGAAACTGCCCGTGTAAACGGTGAGGAAGGTGGGGACGACGTCAAGTCATCACGGCCCTTACGTCCTGGGCTACACACGTGCTACAATGGCGAGTACAGAGGGAAGCTACTGGGTGACCAGGTGCGGATCTTCAAAACTCGTCTCAGTTCGGATCGGAGTCTGCAACCCGACTCCGTGAAGCTGGAATCGCTAGTAATCGCATATCAGCCATGATGCGGTGAATACGTTCCCGGGCCTTGTACACACCGCCCGTCAAGCCATGGAAGCCGGGGGTGCCTGAAGTCGGTGACCGCAAGGAGCTGCCTAGGGCAAAACCGGTGACTGGGGCTAAGTCGTAACAAGGTAGCCGTACCGGAAGGTGCGGCTGGAACATCTCCTTTTTAGAGTAAAGGACAGGTCTCTGTCTTCCGTAGCGATACGGACTTCGACATCGCTGTTTCTCAGTTGGATGATACTTCTTAACGGTATCGCCGTTACCATTCCACATAGTCCTGTAGCTCAGTTGGTTAGAGCGCTACACTGATAATGTAGAGGTCAGCAGTTCAAATCTGCTCAGGACTACCACGGGATAGGCAACGGGGAATTAGCTCAGCTGGCTAGAGCGCCTGCTTTGCAAGCAGGAGGTCATCGGTTCGACTCCGATATTCTCCACGATGTCCCTTCATCTTGCGTCTTCCAACGCACTTGAAGGGACTGCCCATCCAGGGCACCGTTCTTTGACATGTTGTTGGACGAACAAGAATAGACCGAGTGATCGGTCCACCGAGCAATAACGATCTTGAGCAGATCGAAAAGTTACTAAGGGCGTACGGTGGATGCCTTGGCTCTCAGAGGCGATGAAGGACGCGATAGGCTGCGATAAGCCACGGGGAGGTGCATAATGACCTGTGATCCGTGGATCTCCGAATGGGGCAACCCGGCTGGTTGAAGACCAGTCACCCTGCAAAGGGAGCAAACCCAGGGAACTGAAACATCTAAGTACCTGGAGGAAAAGAAAACAAGTAGTGATCCCCCTAGTAGTGGCGAGCGAACAGGGGACAGCCCAAACCGGAAGCGTTTCGGCGCGGCCGGGGTTGTAGGACCACATCGTGGACTCCGTATGTGTAGTGGAACCCTTCTGGAAAGTTGGACCATAGCGGGTGATAGTCCCGTACACGAAACACATACGGTACCTAGTGGTATCCTGAGTAAGGCGGGACACGTGAGATCCTGTCTGAATCCGCCAGAACCATCTGGCAAGGCTAAATACTGCTGAGAGACCGATAGCGAACCAGTACTGCGAAGGAAAGGTGAAAAGCACCTCGAACAGAGGAGTGAAATAGACCCTGAAACCGTGCGCCTACAAGCGGTCGGAGCCCCTTCGGGGGTGACGGCGTGCCTTTTGCATAATGAGCCTACGAGTTGCTCGTCACTGGCAAGGTTAAGGGGTTAAGCCCCGTAGCCGAAGCGAAAGCAAGTCTTAACAGGGCGCTTAGTCAGTGGCGGCAGACGCGAAACCTGAGTGATCTAACCATGGCCAGGTTGAAGTTCCGGTAACACGGAATGGAGGACCGAACTGGTAGACGTTGAAAAGTCTTCGGATGAGCTGTGGTTAGGGGTGAAAGGCTTATCAAACTGGGAGATAGCTCGTACTCTCCGAAATGCATTTAGGTGCAGCCTCGGATGTACAGTCATGGAGGTAGAGCTACTGATCGGGCTAGGGGGCTTCATCGCCTACCAAACCCGGACAAACTCCGAATGCCATGACTTCATTATCCGGGAGTGAGCGCGCGGGTGCTAAGGTCCGTGCGCGAAAGGGAAATAACCCAGACCATCGGCTAAGGTCCCCAAGTACACGCTAAGTTGATCTAACGAGGTCGGACTGCATTGACAGCTAGGATGTTGGCTTGGAAGCAGCCATTCATTTAAAGAGTGCGTAACAGCTCACTAGTCGAGCGGTCCGGCGTGGATAATGATCGGGCATCAAGTGTGTCACCGAAGCTGTGGGCCCCATTGGGGCGGTAGGAGAGCATTCTGGTCTGCGTAGAAGGTGTGGCGTAAGCCATGCTGGAGCGTCCAGAAAAGAAAATGTAGGCATAAGTAACGATAAGGCAGGTGAAAAACCTGCCCGCCGATAGACTAAGGTTTCCTGATCAACGTTAATCGGATCAGGGTTAGTCGGGACCTAAGGTGTAGCCGATAGGCGAAGCTGATGGATATACGGTCAATATTCCGTAACCGACTTGCATTGCGATGGGGTGACGAAGGAGTGAACGATCCGCGCACTGACGGAATAGTGCGTTGAAGGGTGTAGGTATAGAGAGGGTAGGCAAATCCGCCTTTTCTGCCGAACCGGACAGTACCGCGAGCCTTCGGGCAAGCGGATAGCGATCCTAATCCGACTTCCGAGAAAAACCTCTAAGCTTCAGATGCAAGCCGCCCGTACCGCAAACCGACACAGGTGGTCAAGGAGAGTATCCTGAGGCGCTCGAGTGATCCGTGGCTAAGGAACTAGGCAAATTAACCGCGTAACTTCGGGATAAGCGGTACCAACGCGAGTTGGTTTCAATGAAGTGGCTCTGGCGACTGTTTAACAAAAACACATGGCTCTGCAAAATCGAAAGATGACGTATAGGGCCTGACACCTGCCCGGTGCTGGAAGGTTAAGAGGAGAAGTCAGCCGCAAGGTGAAGCTTTGAATCGAAGCCCCAGTAAACGGCGGCCGTAACTATAACGGTCCTAAGGTAGCGAAATTCCTTGTCGGGTAAGTTCCGACCTGCACGAATGGTGTAACGATCTGAGCACTGTCTCGGCCACGAGCTCGGTGAAATTGTAGTTTCGGTGAAGATGCCGGATACCCGCAACGGGACGGAAAGACCCCGTGCACCTTTACTATAGCTTCACATTGACATCGGCTGCCCGATGTGTAGGATAGGTGGGAGACTTTGAAGCGGTGTCGCTAGGCATCGTGGAGTCAACGTTGAAATACCACCCTTCTGTCATCTGATGTCTAATCCGTGCAAAACACGGAAACAGTGTGTGGTGGGTAGTTTGACTGGGGTGGTCGCCTCCAAAAGAGTATCGGAGGCTTCCAAAGGTTCCCTCAGCACGCTTGGTAACCGTGCGTTGAGTATATTGGCAAAAGGGAGCTTGACTGTGAGACAGACAAGTCGAACAGGTGCGAAAGCAGGGCAAAGTGATCCGGTGGTTCCATATGGAAGGGCCATCGCTCATAGGATAAAAGGTACGCCGGGGATAACAGGCTGATCATTCCCAAGAGCTCATATCGACGGAATGGTTTGGCACCTCGATGTCGGTTCGTCATATCCTGGGGCTGGAGAAGGTCCCAAGGGTTCGGCTGTTCGCCGATTAAAATGGCACGTGAACTGGGTTCAGAACGTCGTGAGACAGTTCGGTCCCTATCTGTTGCGGGCGTTAGAAGTTTGAGGGGAGCTACCATTAGTACGAGAGGACCGTGGTGGACGAACCGCTAGTGTACCAGTTGTCCCGCCAGGGGCACCGCTGGGTAGCTATGTTCGGATGGGATAAGCGCTGAAAGCATCTAAGCACGAAGCCCACCTCAAGATGAGACTTCTTCTAAGGGTCGTGGAAGATTACCACGTTGATAGGTCACAGGTGTAAAGTCAGCAATGGCAAAGCCGAGTGATACTAATTACCCGTCAACTTTCGATCCGTACAGATCGCTCTTTGGAACGATCCTCGGCTATTCTTGTTCTGTCCAGCAACATCTCAAATCGTACCTACGATTTCAGGTGACTATTGCGGTGAGGTCCACCTCTTCCCATTCCGAACAGAGAAGTTAAGCTCACCAGCGCAGATGGTACTTGGCCAAAAGCCAGGGAGAGTATGTCGTCGCCGATCTGAACCCCGCCCCTCAAAAGGCGGGGTTCTTTTTTTGGCACCTGCCCCTTCCGGCAGGATCTTTGCCACTCGGCATCCGATGTCCATCCTCCGCACAGTCTTCTTCAGTATCCCGTTCCTGGCTTCCCTTTCCGCAAGGGCTCAGGTGCTCCTGGGCTCCTTCGAGCGGCCCCTACCCGCCACACATGTCGTGCTCTATGGCACCACCGGATCCGACCATCCGACACTCGACTCCGTACCGATCAACCCCGACGGTTCCTTTGAATTCACAGCACGCGCATTCCCCGCTGGGTTCTACCAACTGGGCATCAACGGCGATGATCGGATCGACCTGGTGCTCGATCCGAATGATCCCGTTGTGGAGGTCGCCTTCCACGGAACGCCGCTCCAACGGAACCTTAACGTGCTACGCTCCGGCGATAACCAACGGATGTGGGCGTATAAATCGGTGAGCCGCAGTGGCCAGGACGAACTGAAGGCCATTCAGGACCAACGAGCAGCAGCTTCACCGCTGGACACGGCACTCCTGCATCGGTTGGACCGCCATGAGTCCAGGACACGCACGCGGATGGCACATGCCTTGGACAGCCTCAGCGCCATCGCCCCCGAGGGCCAATTCGCCCGTGCTGTCCGACTTGATCGCGATCTGGAAGCGGTGGCTCGCAGCGGCTCGGCCGCTATCCGCACCGCATTCGACTTCGCGGACCCTTGGGCGCTGCGATCCAATGCCTATGCGAAGGCCACGGTGATGTACCTGCAAAGTACCAGGTTCGACTTCGAATATGCCTACCACCGCGCGTGCGATACCCTCCTCCGAGAGGCCGCGGCCGATACCGCATGCTGGCGCTACATGAGGCACCAACTGGTGGAGATCTTCACTACGTATGGACCCGATGAGGTGGCCCAGTACCTCGTGGATCAGGTGGTGATCGGGCCTGGATCCCTGTTGCCACCAGAGCCCGAATTGCTGCGCATTGCGGCCGTACAGTTGCGCCTGGCCATGGGCGCTCCTGCGCCGGATACACTTTTGTACGAGCCCGGCGGTTCGCGGACCACACGCTTGTCCGCCATTTGGTCGGGGCAGGCCTACACCGCGCTCTTCTTCTATTCAAGCACTTGCGATCATTGCCATGCACAGCTACCGGGCTTGCGCGAGTTGGTCGCCGAACAGGAACCCCGTCACTTCAAACTGATCGGGATCGCGCTGGATGCGACCGAAGCGGAGTTCCGCGCCACGATCGCGGAGGAAGGGATCACCTGGCCGTGTTACTCGGCATTGCTCGGCTGGGGGGAGCCCGCAGCGAAGGCGTTCAACGTGAAGGCCACACCCAGCCTGTTCGTGGTGGACCGCAAGGGCCGCATCGTGGCCAAACCAATGGACCACCAGGCGCTGCGCACCTTCCTGGTGAAGGCATCCGAGTGATCAGCATCGCAACTTCCACACGGAGACATCCTTCCAGGCAAGATCCGGCTCCTGATCGAATAGCCCGAAGACCGTGGAACCGGAACCGCTCATGGCCGCGTAGTATGCACCGGAGCGTAGGAGCCACTCCTTCAACTCCCGGACGATCGGGTACGTCGACCCCACGTATGGTTCCATCGTATTGGGTAATTCGGTTCGCCAGTTCTCCCGGTTGCCGCGACGGAGGATCCCCTCTATGTCCCAAGTCTTCCCGGTGGCTGTCGTGTTCCGATAAACTTCCGCGGTAGCGACATGTATACCAGGGTTGGCCAGCACGATCCAGGCACCTTCGAGGTCCAGCTCCACCGGAGACAGGACCTCTCCTCGCCCACGAACAATGGCTGGACCATCGAGCAGGAAGAAAGGGCAATCACTTCCGAGTTCCAAGGCAAGGGTGGCCAATTCCGACTTGGATAGACCGATCGCGCATAAGGTGTTGATGAGTTGCAAGGTCCGAGTGCCATCACTGGAACCGCCACCGAGGCCAGCACCCATGGGGATCACCTTGTGCAGGTGGAGTCGAAGACCCGGTAGTTCCCGTCCGCGTTGCAAGAGGCGTATGGCCCTGTAGCATAGATCGGACTCCAGTTCACCGGGGATCGCCAAGCCGCTGCGGGTGTAGGTCAAGCCATTGGTGCCCAGTTCCGGAGCGATGATGGCTTCAAGCGCATCGGTCAATGGGATCGGGACGAAAATGCTCTCGATGGCGTGGTACCCGTCAGTCCGGCGGGCCAATACATTGAGGCCCAGATTGATCTTGGCACTGGGGAAGGTGATCATCGGACGGCGAAGGTACCCTTGTGGCCGTATCACAACCTACGCGCTTCCTTCTACCTTCGCCCATCCCAACGATAGACGATGCAGACTTTCCTGGAGTTCGAGAAGCCGATCCAAAGTGTGATCGAGCAGATCCAGAAGTTGAAGGAGGTGGCCGCACAAGGAGCCGTGGACATTGAACCCACCTTGCGCGATCTGGAGAAGAAGCTGGCCGAAACACGGAAGACCATTTACGCGGGCCTTACCCCCTGGGAACGTGTGCAGGTGAGCCGCCATCCGGACCGGCCCTATACCTTGAAGTACGTCGACATCATTTCGGACAACACCTTCATCGAACTACACGGGGATCGTACCGTGAAGGACGACAAGGCCATGGTGGGCGGTTTCGGCCAGGTCAATGGTCGTACGGTGATGTTCATCGGACAACAGAAGGGGATCAATACCAAGATGCGCCAGTACCGCAACTTCGGAATGCCCAATCCGGAAGGCTACCGGAAGGCGCTGCGGTTGATGAAGCTGGCCGAGAAATTCAATAAACCGATCGTGACCCTGATCGACACGCCGGGCGCCTTCCCTGGCCTGGAGGCGGAGGAGCGAGGCCAGGGCGAAGCGATCGCACGGAACCTGTACGAGATGATGAAGCTCGAAGTGCCTGTGATCTGCCTGGTCATCGGCGAAGGTGCTTCGGGTGGTGCCCTCGGGATCGGGATCGGCGACAAGGTGCTGATGCTGGAGAATTCCTGGTACTCGGTGATATCGCCGGAGAACTGCTCCACCATTCTTTGGCGCACGTGGGATTTCAAGGAGCAGGCCGCCCAGGCGCTTAAACTCACCGCACAGGATATGCTGGCGAACAAGTTGATCGACGGTATCATTCAGGAGCCGGTGGGTGGCGCCCACGCGGATCCCGTGGCGGCCGGGATGCTGGTGAAGGCCGAGGTGATCAAACAACTCGACAAGCTGGTGAAAGTGGACCCCGCTAAGCTCGTGGAGCGGCGGATCAAGAAGTTCTGTGAGATGGGCGTGGTACTGAAGGCGAAGCCGGAGCCGAAGAAGCCGCGTGGCTAACGATTGAGCAATGGAAGGATGTGGCCGATCGGGCCGCCGGTCCCGGTGGTGGCGATGATGGTCCCTGTGTTCGGGTCGATGGTGTGAAGCTCAGCGCCTTGAGCAGCATATAACACACCGTTGGCCGGGTCAAAGGCCAGGGCATCCGCACTGAACCCGTTGCGGATCTCCGTTACCCCGTGGGTGGCATGATCGAAACGCACCACCCGATCGGCAAGCGCGATGAGGTGGATGTTCGCATTCTGCCGGATCACATGGCGGATCGGTTCGCCGGGGAACGACCGGATCTCCGGTGAACCACCGGACTGGATGTTCAATTCCTCGATCAAGCCCGAACCATCGAGGTTCGCGAAGTGGATCAATTGCCCTGCTGATCGGTGGAACCAGGCCACATGTTCCGGTGCGGCCGGTAGCTGATCGAGCAGGGTGCCCGACGTGGTATAGGTCACGATACGTGCTGCACCGCCCACGATGGCCTTTTGCCAAGTGACCACGTCGTTTCCCATGGCCACGATCGCTTGGCAGCGATGATCGGGCAGGCATTGGGCATTGAACCGTGGTGTGCCCTGGCCGGTGAACCCCCGGATGGCACCATCGCGTGTGGCGAAATACACCCGGTGATCGGTCGGGTCCACGGTCACTGCGGTGAACTGGTCGTACTGGTCCGTGGTGGGCGGTGGTACCTGCCAGGGGAGGGCGCCGGCCGTGGCGGGGATCGCCTGGAACGCGGCGTAGCGCGAGCCGGCCACGAACAAGTGCCCGGTGTGGCCATCAACCGCTACCCCGTTGAAGTCCAACACATTGGCGAATGCGTTGGATGTGCCGTCCGGTGCGAGCCGGTGAATGGTGGCCTCCTGCTGGGTGAATGGGGGGCCAGGAAGATCGCCAACAAGCGCAAGGGGGCTTCCAGGATGTTCACCGAACGGAATCCACGGCCATCATTGGTGCCATCCGATGCCCTGGCCACGATGGTGTAAGTGCCTGATGGCATCCGCTCATCGGTGAGCACCAGGGAACGTTCGTACGTGCCGGTGATCCCATCCAGGTTGATGGTGCCCGCACTGGCCACCACGGCGTTCTGTGTATCGATCAGTTCGATCGTCAGGCTCGTGAGCCCATGTTCATCACTGACCCGTACCTGGACCCGCACCGTATCGGGCACCGCGATGGTGGTGCCGGGCACGGGATCCAGGATCTGGACCAATGGCGGCCGCTCGTCCTTGTCCTTCCTGCATGCCAGGCTGAACGCCGCGATGCAGGCCACGACCAGCGCGGATTGTTGATACCTCATCCCACTCAAATGTACGGCTGATGAAGGCGACAGCACGGGTGGCGATGATCTCCACGATCACGATGTTGATCGAGTGGGCATGAGATGTTGGATCCGATCGGGCCGACCGATCATGAAGGGCCTACTTTTGCCGCCCACCCACGTTCGGATCCTGTAGCATGCTCTCGCCTGGTCGTCTCCGGGCCACTACCGGGTCGCTTACGTCCGACATACGCGATGGCCGACCTCTCCAACACCCGACCCCACGATCGTACGCGTGGCACCGCTGGCCGCAGGCAAGCAGCATCCCTGCTCGAAACAGCGCTGGAGGCCGGTAAACTACCCCCACAGGCACCGGAGTTGGAACAAGCGGTGCTCGGCGCCTTGATGCTCGAGCGCAACGCGGTGAACGAGGCCATCGATATCCTACAGCCGGACAGCTTCTATGTGGAGGCTCATAAACGCATCTTCGACGCGATCCTCGGCCTATTCCGCAATGACCAACCCATTGATATCCTCACCGTTACCCAGGAGCTGAAGAAGCGTGGCGACCTGGATGTGGTGGGTGGGCCGTTCTACATCAGCCAGCTCACCAACAAGGTGGCCAGCAGCGCGAATGTGCAATACCATGCGCGCATCATCAGCCAGAAGCACATCCTGCGCGAGATGATCCGCATCAGTGCGGAGATGACCCGCGATGCATACGATGATACGGCCGACGTGTTCGACCTGCTGGACAAGGCCGAGCAGGACCTGTACACCATCACCAGCGGCAACCTCAAGCGCAACTACGAGCCGATGAGCGACCTGATCCAGGGCGCCATCGCACAGATCGAGAACGCCAAGAGCAGAACGGGAGGGGTGAGCGGGATCCCCACCGGCTTCGTTCAACTGGATAAGCTCACGGCGGGCTGGCAGCGCAGCGACATGGTGATCGTGGCCGCACGGCCCGCGATGGGTAAAACAGCCTTCGTGCTGAGCATGGCCCGCAACATCGCCGTGGAACATAAGACGGCCGTGGCGGTCTTCAGCCTGGAGATGAGCAGCACCCAGCTCGTGACCCGTTTGATCGCCAGCGAGGCCGGTATCAGCAGTGAGAAGCTGCGGAAAGGCGACCTCACCGACCAGGAGTTCACCATCCTGCACCAGCACATCGCGCGCCTTTCCAATGCGCCCATCTTCATCGACGATACGCCTGGCCTCAACATCTTCGAGCTCAGGGCGAAGGCCCGGCGCCTGAAGAGCCAGCACAACGTGGACCTGATCATCATCGACTACCTGCAGTTGATGACCGCAGGAGGCGATAGCAAGGGCGGCAACCGCGAACAGGAGATCAGCAGCATCTCTCGTTCCATCAAGAGCATCGCCAAGGAATTGGACATCCCGATCATCGCCCTGTCCCAGTTGAGCCGGGCCGTGGAAACGCGCGGCGGCGATAAACGACCGATGCTGAGCGACCTGCGCGAATCCGGAGCCATCGAACAGGATGCCGATATCGTTTGTTTCCTCTACCGCCCCGAGTATTACAAGATCCATGAGGACGAGCACGGAAGCACCCTCGGTATTGGCGAGGTGATCGTGGCCAAACACCGGAATGGCGCCGTGGATTCGGTGAGGCTCCGCTTCATCCCCGAACTGGCCAAATTCACCGATCTCGAGAGCTTGTCCGGTAACTTTGGCGGTGATGGCACGGGATCGGATGGGTTCGACCCGAATCCCTTCCGTACCATCACCCGCCCGAGCAGGATGAACGATGATACCAGCTTCGACGACACCCCCGCTCCGTTCTGACCTGCGCCGCCTGCTGGCCGGGCTCTTCCTGCTGGGCCTGGTTCTGCCCGCCGCGGCCGCCAAGTTGCTGATCCCCATGGACGGGTCGCAGCGCAACCATCTCAAGGCATACGGGATCGCGTACTGGACCCTCGGACGTGAAGCCTCTGTGGAATGGCTGCTGAACTATCGCGGAGGTAGTTTCCTGATCGACCACTATGCCGAGGTGGAGAAGGAATGCTCCATCAGAGGGGTGACCTTCCAGGTGATCGCCGACGGGCAGGCGGCCGCCATTCTCTCGGAGATCGCCGACCCGGAAGCGAACATGGAGGTGGTGAAGCTGGAGAAAGCACCGAAGATCGCGGTGTACGCACCGGAGAGCTTTCAGCCCTGGGATGATGCCGTAACGCTGGTGATGACCTACGCTGAGATCCCCTACGAACGGATCTACGACCAGCAGATCATCAGTGGCGTGCTGCCACAATACGACTGGTTGCACCTGCACCACGAGGACTTCACCGGTCAGTACGGCAAGTTCTACCGCATGTACCGTAATGCACCGTGGTACCAGGCTCAGGTGCAAGAGAGCGAAGCGATGGCGGCCACGCTCGGATTCGCCAAGGTGAGCCAGATGAAGCTGGCGGTAGCCACCCGCATCCGGGAATATGTGTCCGGTGGCGGTTACCTTTTCACCATGTGTTCGGGGACCGATTCATACGATATCGCCCTGGCCGCTGAAGGGGTGGACATCTGCACCCCCGAATTCGACCATGATCCCATCGATCCTCAGGCCCAGCAGAAGATCGACTTCGGCCGCACCTTCGCCTTCAAGGATTTCCGGCTGGTGACCGATCCGATGATCTATGAGTTCAGCAACATCGACGCCACCGACATCCACGGTACGATCGGGCAGACGCGCGATTTCTTCACCCTGTTCGATTTCAGCGCTAAATGGGACATCGTGCCCACCATGCTGTGCCAAAGCCACGAGCAGGTGGTGCGCGGTTTCATGGGCCAGACCACCGCATTCCGGAAGGACCTGGTGAAGTCGGGGGTGCTGGTGATGGGCGAGAACAAAGCACAGGGCACCGTGAAGTACATACACGGGGAGTTCGGGCTGGGGCAATGGACCTTTTACGGTGGTCATGATCCGGAGGACTATCAACACATGGTGGGCGACCCACCAACGGACCTGGACCTGCACCCGAACTCATCGGGCTACCGACTGATCCTGAACAACATCCTTTTCCCGGCGGCACGCAAGAAGAAGCAGAAGACGTGAGCTTTAGCCCGGCCGATCCGTAGTTTTGGCACTTCAAGTACCTCGCATGGACCTCAGCAAGATCATTTCCGTGGCCGGCAAGGCCGGCCTTTTCCGTGTCATCGCCCAAGGGCGTCAGGCGGTCATCGCCGAATCGTTGCTGGACGGCAAACGCATCCCGGTACCGTCCAGTGCCAAGGTGAGTTCGCTGGAGGAGATCAGCATGTTCACCACTGGTGATGATGTGCCGTTGAAGGACGTGCTCAGCAAGCTCTATGAGGTGGAGAAAGGGAAGGAGAGCATCGATCCCAAGGAGAGCGAGGACAAACTGTTCGCGAAATTGAGCGAAGCCTTGCCCGATGCCGATCGGGAACGCATTTACGGTAGCGATGTGCGGAAACTCTTCAGTTGGTACCAACAGCTATTGAAGGCGGGCGAATTCGAGAAGAAGGAGGAGGAGCAGAAGGAGGAGAAGACCGCTAGGTCGAAGGCACCAAAGGATGGTGAGAAGAAGGTGAAGGCAGATGCCGGGAAGAAGTCGGGTGCGAGCCCCAAGCCCACCGCATCGAAGGCCAAGGCGACCGCTGTGCGGAAGAGCGCCCAGCGCGGCGCCTGACGCCTGTCAGCTTTCTATTGTTGTGACTCCGGAGTGCCCACGCGGTACCCGGAGTTGCTGTATTTTGCACCCACCGGAAACCCATTCTCATGAAGCGATCGTTACCCGCTCGTACCGCCATACTTGTTGGTGTCATCGGCACCGTGGCCCTGTTCGCGGCCTGGACCACGGATGAGCTGCCCCGTGCCCACGCCAACTACCATTCCGAACGGGAACTCGAAGGCTTTCGCACGGAGTTCCCACTGCCCACCGGTGAGAACTACTATTTCGTGGGAAGTGGGGCCTGCGAAGGATGCCATGGCTTGGACAACGTGCCGCCGGTATTGGCGAACCACACGGCGGATGGGACCGACGTGAATGCGGTTGATTCCTGGCGATCCACCATGATGGCCAATTCGGCGAAGGATCCCTTCTGGCGTGCCAAAGTGAGCCATGAGGTGGCCGTGAATCCGGCGCATCAGGCCCTACTGGAGGATAAGTGTACCAGTTGTCACGCACCGGTCGGGCGGTTCGATAACCTCCTTGCCGGTGGCGGACAATACGCCATCGAGTTGATGGTCCAGGATCCGCTGGCGCTTGACGGTGTTTCCTGCCTGGCCTGCCACATGCAGGACGCGGATAGCATCGGGCTGCGGCATTCCGGGGACCTGAAGTTCGATTCGACCAGCAAGATCTTCGGCCCGATCAATGCCGAGAACCTCTTCGGGGCACCCATGGAAGCCTTCCTTGGCGGTGGATTCTCGCCGCAGTATGGTGAGCATATCACCGATGCGGGCCTTTGTGCGGGTTGCCATACCCTCGTGACCGAAACGGTCGACCTGGAGGGCAACCACACCGGCGACCATTTCGTGGAGCAGGCCACCTACCACGAATGGCTGAACTCGGTCTTCAACCCCGACCTGGACCCCAAGGGCGGTGGAGTGACCTGCCAGGGATGCCACATGCCACGGGTGAACGAGCCCATGGTGATCTCTGCACTTTACGACTTCCTCGCCACCGAGGAATACCTGCGGAGTCCTTACGGCAAACATGATCTGGTGGGCGGGAATACCTTCATGTTGCAGCTGTTGAAGAACAACCGGGAGGAACTTGCCCTTACGGCAAGCACCGTCCACTTCGATAGCACCATCGCACGCACCACGCGCCAGTTGCAGCAGCAGACCCTCCTGCTCCAGAACCAGGTGAGCCAGCGCACGGCCGATACCACGTTCATCGAAGTGACCCTGACGAACCTCGCGGGGCACAAATTCCCCAGTGGATACCCGGCACGCCGGGCGTTCGTGGAACTGGTGGTGGAGAATGCCGATGGGGATACCCTGTTCCGCAGCGGTGGATGGGATCAGACCTATGAGGTGATCGGACATGATGCGCAGTGGGAGCCGCATCACGATGTGATCCGCAGTGAGGACCAGGTGCAGATCTACGAGATGGTGATGGCCGATGTGAACGGGAATAAGACCACCATCCTGGAACGCGCCAAGGAGCCGCTGAAGGACAACCGCATCGCCCCGTTGGGTTTCACCTCCACGCACTTCACCTACGATACCGTGAAGGTGGCCGGGGTGCCGCCCGCAGACATTGATTTCAATCGGTACGACAATGGGGTGGAGGGCAGCGGGACGGACAAGATCCACTACCACGTGCCGATGAACGGTTATGCAGGCACCATCACCGTGCGTAGCCGGGTGTGGTACCAGAGCGCCCCACCGCGCTGGATGGAGGAGATGTTCACGCACAATACCCCGGAGATCGATCAGTTCAGGGATATGTATGCCGCAGCGGATGGATCCCCCGTGCTGGTAAAGGAGCATGTGGTGATGGATGTCTCGACCGGGGTGGATGATCTCGCCGAACTCGGGGTACGCATCTTTCCCAACCCGATCAACGACGGGCAGTTGCGGATCGATGGCCTCGACCAGCGGGTGCTCGGCATCCAGGTATTCGATGCCCGGGGTGCGCTTGTGCATGAGCAGCGGTCGTTCCGTGGGCCTCGCCTGATCCTGCCGATGACCGGTGCGGGCACCTACCTCGTCGTGGTGCGTACGGAACAGCAGCAGTTCGTGGAACGTGTCGTGGTGTTACGGTGAGGAGCCGCGAACGCTGGCCAATGGAAGTGATGCGTGCATTCCTCCTTGCAGCAGGGCTTGGGTCGGGCATGGGGTTGAATGCCCAGGATGCCGTGATCCAGGAGGTGATCGAAGCGATGCACATCGATTCGATGATCCGGTTTGTGCAGGAGATGTCCGGCGAGGTGGCCGTGGACCTTGGCGATGGACCCGTGGTGATCAACAGCAGGCATTCGGACCATGCCGGCAATGCGCTGGCACAACTCTACTTCGAACGCAAGCTCGCATCGTTCGGCCATGTCACCGAGACCCGGTCCTTCAATGCCACCGGTCGCAATGTGCTGGCCACCAAGACCGGCTCGGTCCACCCGGATGAGATCGTGGTCCTGTGCGCCCATTACGATGCCATGCCACCAGGTGGCCTTTACGATGCACCTGCCGCAGACGATGATGGCAGCGGTTGCGCGGCCTTGCTCGAAGCCGCCCGTGTCCTGCGCGATATCCCCTTTGAACGCACCATCATCTTCGCCCTGTGGGACCAGGAGGAGCAGGGGAAGATCGGTAGCATCCACTATGCGAACGGGATGGCCGCGGACGATGCGGACATCGTGGCCGTAGTGAACATGGATGCGATCGCTTACGATGGCAACGGCGACCGCAAGGCCCGCGTGCATGCCCGCCCGGTGGCCAATTCATTGGCCATAGCCGATACCGTGTTCGCGGTCCTGGACCGCTATGCCTTCGACCTCGACCTGATGCTAACCAACCCAGGGGCCGTGTACAGTGACCATGCTTCCTTCTGGTCCGCTGGGTATGGTGCGGTGTTGATGATCGAGGAGTTCAACAACGATGGGAACCCGAACTACCACACCCCGAACGACCGGGTCCAGTACTTCGATGTGCCCTACTACGAGCAGTTGGCGAAGCTGTCGGTGGCCAGCATGGCGACGTTGGCCGTGCCTTTTGATCCGACCACATCCGCCCATGGCCGGCTTGGTGCAGCGTTGGTGAATAACCTTCTCGTGTATCCCAACCCAACTGCGGGACGTTCCCGATTCCGGCTGCACGTGGACCAGCCGGCGCACTACCGGTCAGCGTTGCTGAACGCATTGGGGCAGGAGGTGGACGTGCTGCTGGACGCCGAGCTACCTTCTGGGGATCAACTCATCGAAATGGATCTGACCCGGATGGCTGCAGGTGCCTATACGGTGCAGGTGATCGGCCCGGATGGCGACCTCCGCGCGATCCGTGTATTACGCATCCCCTGATCACCCCTTGGTGAAACGCAGCACGGTGACCCGCTCCGGTGCTTCCACGGCCCGTAGCAGGTAGTTCCCGGGTGTGAGGGTGCCGAGTTGGAGCCGGGTCTGTTCCCCTTGACCGGCCGGGATCGTCATCAATATCCGGCCGTCCAGACCCATTATTTCGAAACGGGCGATGGCCCGATCGCCGGTGCTCACCAGCAGGTGGTCCTTCGCCGGGGTCGGAGCGAGTGCGATCGGTGTCTCCGTAGGGGCTTCCTCCACTTCATTCGGGTCAAGGACGAAGATGCGTCCTGTTTGTGTGGCAGAATGGCCCTCACTGGTACACATGTAGTTGTACACGCCTGCGATGGTGAAGGTGTGTGAATAGGTCCAATCCCCATTGGCCGGTTCTCCGCTGGTGAACCCTTCCGGATTCAATGGGAAGAAGAATTCCGTGGCATTCACATTATGGGTTCCGCTCTCGTTCGTCCAGGTCACAACATCGCCGATGTCGATCGTCAGGACATTCGGATCGTAATAGGGCAGTTGTGGCCCCAAGGTGCTCCCGCCCACATCGATGAAATGTTCGGTCTGGGCATTGGCGCAGAACGGCACTGCGGCCATGAGGAAGGAGAAGGAAAGGGCGCGCTTGTTCATTGAGGTGATCTTGATCAGGCTGGCGAATCTACCCGGCTGCGGCTTCGAGGCTTCACCATGCAGGTGTCATTCGTGGAGGGCTATTCGCTGGCAGGTCGCAGGTAGTGGTCCAGGTAGGTGAGCACTTTATCCATCAGGTGTACCCGGTCCTTGCCACGCACATTGTGGCCATGACCGGGGTAATCGAAGAAATCCACGGGAATGCCCTTGTCCACACAGGCTTTCAGGAATCGCAGCGCATGTTGCGGCAGCACCACATCATCCTTGCCACCGGTGATCACCAGCAGTGGATCCTCCAAGTGGTCGGCCATTTTGGTGAGGTCCGTGCTGGCATATCCCGCTGGATTCTCCGCTGGCGTATCCATGTACCGCTCCGTGTACATCACTTCGTAGAGGCTCCAATCCATCACCGGGCCACCCGCAACGCCTGCCTTGAACACACCGGGATGCCTGGTGAGCAGGGCCGTGGTCATGTGCCCACCGAAACTCCATCCGTGCACCCCGATCCGTGAACCATCCACATAGGGTAGGCTCTTCAGGAAGGCGAGGCCCTGCATCTGGTCGTCCACCTCCAGTTCGCCCAGGTGGCGATGAATGGCTTGCTCGAATGCCTTGCCCCGGTTCCCACTGCCATGCCCATCCACGGTCCAGATGAGGTAGCCCCGTTCCGCGGCCTCCAACATCCACAACGAGGCACCTCCAAGGTAGCTGTTGGTGACCAATTGTACGTGCGGCCCGTTGTACACATAGATGAGCACGGGGTATCGGTGTCCTTCGGTGAAGTGGCTCGGTTTGATCAAACGCGCGTTAAGCCGATCTCCCTGTGCCCCAATAACGGTGAGCAGTTCCACCTTTCCGACGGTATGCCCCGCCAAAGGGTCCTTCGATCGCAGTAGCTGCTTCATCTCCGCGCCGGTGCGACTGTCCCGCAGCACCACCATTCCGGGCACCTCCACGCTGGACCAGGTATCGATCAAGGTGCTCCCATCGCTGCTCAGGCGGCCATGATGGGTACCGGTTTCCGTTGTGAGGCGCCGCACCTTTCCCGATCGAACCTCCACCCGATACAAGTGGAGCTCTGTGGCCCCCGAGGGCTTTCCGGGCAGGACCGCAGCGGTCCCTTGTACGATGAGGAAGTTCTCCTTCGGATCGAAGCCCACCACATCGGTCACGGACCAAGGGCCCTTGGTAAGCTGCAACACTTCCCGGTTGTCGGCGTCGTAACGGTACAAGTGGTTCCACCCATCGCGCTGGCTCTGCCAGATGTATTGCCCCGGGCGTGTCTTGAGGAAGTGGGCCGGATGTTGTGGTTCGAGGTAGGTGGTGTCGCTCTCGGTGAGCAGGGTGGCCACCGCCTGCCCGGTGTTCGGGTCGTAGCGCACCAGCCGCAGGTTCTCGGTAGCACGATCCAGGTGTACCACATGCACATACCGGCCATCGGCACTCCAGCTGATGTTCGTGAGGTACTGATCCGCTGGAGCACCTGTGCGTAAGAAGATGGTCTTGCCACCATGAAGGTCGTATACCCCCACGGTCACGTGGTGGCTGCTGTCGCCGGCCATGGGGTAGCGGATCTTTTCGAAGCTGCTTGGTCGGGTGGTGATGTCTTCCAATTGATAGGGTGTCACCATGCGTTCATCCATCCGGTAGAAGGCGAGTTGATCACCGGTAGGGGACCAGAAAGTGCCTTTCGTGATCCCGTATTCCTGGCGGTGGACACTCTGGCCGTTCACGATCCCATCGGCGCCGTCCTTGGTGATCCGTTCCGGACCCTTGGCCCCAGCGCGTTGCACGTACAGGTCGTGGTCCACGGTGTAGGCGATGGATCCTGTCCGGGGGTGGATATCCTCGTTCGCCGCCTCAGCAGGTAGCGCGGTGACCGTTGTTGTGGCACCACCGAGGGTATGGACGTGATACCGCCCGTTGTGCCGGAAACGGAACCGGTCGGCAGCCAGCCAGGTCACGTGGGGCATGGCCTTTAACTTCACGGTATCCGATACCGCCACATTGAGCGTGGCGAGATCGATGATCGGCAGGTCCGCGCTCTTCCCGATGGTGCCGCGCATCAATTGGTCGTTCTTCACATAGCTGTACGTCGGACTGCCTTCGATCCATTGCAGCCCCTTCAACCGCTCAGGAGCGAGGTCGGTCCCAGCCTTCAGGATCGCATCCTGCAAGGTGAGGGCTTGCTGGGCGTTGGCCACGAAAGGGAGAACGAAGGTCAACAGGACGACGAGGCTACGGTTCATGGGATCGGGTTGAGGGGCGAAGATGGCGATGCGCGTTATTCCACGGGCGGCCCGAAGGCTGGATCGTTGAGGAAGGTGCTGTCGGTGAGGGCCTCGAGGAAGGCGACCAGGTCTTCTCTGTCGGCCGTGTCCATGTGCACCACGCCCAGTTTCCATGCGAACATGTGATCGTCGAAGTTGGGGGTGTTCAGTTGCACATGCTCCGCATAGAAGTCGACCACTTCGGCCAGGCTCGCGAAACGCCCATCGTGCATGTAGGGTGCGCTTACCGCACAGTTCCGTAGGGTGGGGGTCTTGAACCGGCCCATGTGCCAGGCCTTGCCGGATACGCCACCAAGTCCGGGGTCCGTGATCACGCTATCCAGGCCGATGTTGATCACCCCATGGTCCTGGAACAAGGGCAGCTCATGGCAATCGGCACAATGGGCGCGCCCGAAGAAGAGCGCCATGCCCCGTTGCTGTGCGGCGGTGAGCGCGGTGGTGTCGCAGGCGTAGTGGAACCGGTCGAAGGGCGAATCGAAGGAGATCAGTGTGCGCTCGAACTGTGCCAGGGCGTATACCACGTGGAGGCTGTCGAAGGCCATGGTGCCGAAGGCTGCTTGGAACTGCTGCTCGTAGCCCGGCTTCTCCTTCAGCCGCTGGATCACCTCGGCCCAGTCATTGAAGAGTTCGCGGTGGTCGCGTACCGGCTCGAAGGCTTGGAGTTCCAGGGTAAGACCACGAGCATCCCAGAAGAAGAAGTGGTCCCAGGCGAGGTTCATGAGGGCCATGGCATTCCGTGTGCCTTGCCGTCCATCCATACCGATGGAGACGCGCCGGGGATCGCTGAACGCATGCTCCTGGACATGGCAACTACTGCATGCCAGATCGCCGTCGCGCGACAACGCCTTCTCGTAGAACAAACGGCGACCAAGGGCGATGCCTTCCACCGTCAAGGGGTTGTCGTAGGGCAGGATCGGTGTGTGGTCTGGATCCGTGGCCCAGGCAGGGTAGATCAGTTCAACCGTGGTGGGTGCTACCACCGCTGGTGCCGTGATGGTCAGTTGCCTGTGACAGGCCGTGGCCATAACGATCGCGAATAACCCGACACCGACGACCGCTCGACGGATGGCCACCTTCAATTCGGGTCGCTGAACGAAGGGTTCGCAAGGAACTCCTCGTCGGTAAGGGCCTGTAGGAAGGCCACAAGGTCCGCGCGTTCGGATGCGTCCAGGTCGACAAGGCCGAGCGTCCAGCCCAGCATGTGTGTGTCCAGGGTCGGGTCTTCCAGGTTCACGTCCTCGGCGTAGAAGTTCACCACCTCCTCCAGGGTCGCGAATCGGCCGTCGTGCATGTAGGGTCCGGTCACGGCCACATTGCGCAGGGTCACGCTCTTGAAGTGGCGGTTGTCATCCCGCAAGCCGGTCACCTCCATCCGGCCGGCATCGCCGTTCAGGTTCTCCAGGCCGATGTTCTGGAAGCCGTGCAGGTTGAACCGAGGTCCGGAGTGGCACTGCCAGCATTGCGCATCGCCGAAGAACAGGTCCTTGCCGCGGATCTGTTGTTCGGTCAATGCGCTGGAGTCGCCCATGTGTTCGAACCGGTCGAAGGGCGAATTGAACGTGAGCAGCGTGCGCTCGAATTGGGCGATCGCCTTCACCACCAATACACTATCGATCTGCTCCGTACCGAACGCTGCCTTGAACAGGCCCGGATATGCCGCGTGGGCCTGGAGCCGTTCCACCACCACCGGCCAGGTGTTCCGCATCTCGGCCAGGTCGCGCACCGGCCGGAACGCCTGATCCTCCAACGAGCTGGCCCGACCATCCCAGAAGAAGGCGTGATCCCAGGCCAGGTCCTGCACCGCCATACTGTTGCGGCGGCCCACACTGCCATCGGTGCCGATGGAGAATTGCCGCGGGTCGCTGAAGGCGTGCTCCTGTTGGTGGCAGGAAGCACAGGACATGGAGAAGTCGTCTGATAGCGCCGTCTCGTAGAAGAGGCGACGACCAAGTGCGACCCCTTCCACGGTGAGCGGATTGTCCACCGGGATGTTCAGCGGGGATCGGTCCTGCGCCCAGACTGGGAATTCCAAGGCGAGCGGTGTGCCCACCGGTCCTTCGTCCGGCAGGGTAGGGTCCTTGCGGCACGCGGCCAGTGTACAGATGACGGCCAAGAGCAGTAGCGGGATGTGTGTGCGTGCGGACATGATGTGCGAATATCAGGGATCCGCCACGGAGGCGGACCCTGTCCTACGACCGGCATATCCGGCAATTTGGAAGCCTACAGGATGTTCACCTCCCGCTCCAGCTCCACACCGAAGCGTTCCCGCACCGTCCGCAGCACATGCTCGCTCAGGTCGAACAGCTCCTGCCCGGTCGCACCGCCACGGTTCACCAGTACAAGCGCCTGCCGATCATGAACGCCGTGTGTGCCACGGGAAAGGCCTTTGAGTCCGGCACGCTCGATCAACCAGCCGGCCGCCAGTTTCGCATGGCCTGTACCAGCGGGGTAGGAGACCAGATCAGGGTGTTCGACCTTGATCCGATCCGCTATTTCCTGCGGCACTACCGGGTTCTTGAAGAAGCTGCCAGCATTCCCGACCACCGCTGGGTCGGGCAGTTTGCTGCGGCGTATCGCGATCACTGCGTTGCTCACATTACGTATGGTGGGTGCGGTGATTCCCATGCGGTCCAGTTCCTGCTGGATATTGCCATAACTGGTGTTCAACACGGGATCCTTGTTTAACCGGAAGGTGACCGAGAGGATCACGAACCGGTCCTTCCCGGCGCGTTTGAAGTAACTCTCCCGGTACCCGAAACCACACGCCTCCTTGTCGAAGGTGACCAATGCGCCATCAGCGATCCGTAAGGCCTCCAGGGAACTGAAAGTGTCCTTGATCTCCACGCCGTAGGCCCCGATGTTCTGCATGGGGGCCGCACCCACCTTGCCGGGGATCAAGGAGAGGTTCTCCAGGCCGCCCCAGCCCTGGGCCACGCACTGCAACACGAGATCATGCCAGACCACGCCGGCACCGGCCTTCACCCACACCTGGTCCGCATCCTCCTGCACCACGGCGATGCCGGGTAGCTCGTTCAAGAGGACCGTGCCGCGGAAGTCCTGGGTAAAGAGGACATTGCTGCCTCCACCGAGGATCAGGACGGGTGCTTGGCTCACCGCTGGTGTGCTGAGCAGTTCGCGCAGGCCATCCACCGTATCGAAGCGGGCCAGCCGATCGGCCTTTGCCGCGATGCCGAAGGTGTTGAGGGATGTGAGGTCGGCGTGCTGTTGCATGGCCATGGGAGCGAGGGCAAGTTTACTGGACCGCCACCCGTTACTTTGGGCGAGCGCCGTGCGGCTTGTACACAGCCGGACGGTGACAGTTCATGCCCCGCGCAGATCAGCAGCATCGCGATGCAGTGAACGCCCGGTATCCTCGTGTGTGAAACCGGAAGCAAGAGGCAGCGTTTGCCCGAAGGCAAGCGTCATTGAAACGCGTGCGCGGCACGGATAACGGTCGGACGATCGTCGTGAATAGTTTCAGACCATGCATCGAATTGGTCTGATCGCGTTGGCCATCGGCCTGCTTGCTGGCTGAGTCCAGAACTTGGAGGTGAATCCAAGATTTGAGGAGTACACCTCTGGCCCTACCTACTTGAACCGGATCGGTAGTGTGATCGGTTCTGCCGTGAACGGCACGATCAATAACATGAGCGGCCAGTTCCATGCCAATAACGGCCCAAATGCGACCGGTGTTGAAGCCGTCGCAGCCGGTGCAACAGGCTTCAATATGGGGACCAAGTCGAACGCCTCGTACGGTGATGTTGCGTACGGTATTTCGGCAAGTGCACTTGTACGCACCTGCCCACTGGTCCATGGCCGGAAGACCCCATCTCACCGTAAGCTCAACGGGAAGGACGGTCTGTTAAATTTTCGGGGAATGATACCGAACAGCCGAGGCGTACCTATATTCGGTTCCATGCTGGGTAAGCGGAGACATAACACATCGTTCAAGTCCCCAGCAAGCATGCGGCTTTCGGCCTTCAACTACCCGCTACCCGCTCCCGCTACCAAGTACCAGCTACCAAGTACCAAGTACCAGCTCGCTTAAGACCGTTCAAGTTAGCATCTTTTCGTGGTTGGAGGCAGCGTGTTACCGCACATGCCGTATCTTCTTGGCACCAACACCCGTTGCCATGAAGATCCCCAACCTCCTGTTTCACACTGTGCTTTTTGCTCCCGTCCTGGTGGGTGCACAAAACTTGGTGCCCAATCCGAGCTTTGAGGAATACACACAATGTCCTACCGGATATGGCCCCTATGAGGGTATGGACCGTGCTCTGGATTGGCATACCACGTTGGGTGGTCCGGAATTGTTCAATATCTGCGACCAGGGAGACACCGCTGGGGTGCCGATGAATTGCTTCGGTTACCAGGTACCCGCCAGTGGTGTTGGATACATGGGCATGTGGGCCTTCGGAAATTGCGAATGCCCTTCAGGTCTGCACGAGATCGTTGGCGCACGTTTGGTAGAGCCGCTCGTGGTGGGCCAGATCTACTGGGGATCCTTGAAGGTGAGTTGGACCACCGGTTATCCCAACCTGGATTGCTTTACGGGTTTGGCATCTAACAATATGGGGTTGTTATGCCGGATGGATTCCGTGGGGAAAGGGTTCGGAAATGGAGGTTGGGATGATTTTCCCAATTATGCCCATATCAACTCCACCGCCATCATTACGGATTCGGTCGGATGGACGACGATCTCTGGTACGTTCATGGCCGACTCGGCCTATCAGTTCATCTACGTAGGAAATTTCTATGGCGATGACGAGACGCAATTCGTGATCATGAATTTGGCGGGTGATCAGTTTGCGTATTACTATGTTGATGAAATCTGCCTTTCGACAGTTTCGGGATACTGTCCAGTGTCAACGGGGATGCTGGAGCCAACTGGGCAATTTCGGCCGGTAGCGGCATGGGATGTTTCAAGTAGTTCGATTCTTATTGGTGACTTGCCTGTGGGGGGGGCGTACACGCTTGAACTTTACGATCCGATCGGCCACCTCTTAGAACATGAAAGCGTAACTGTTTCGCCTATTTCAACGCGTTGGCGTCTTCGAAACGGCCCAAATGCTCAAGGGGTCTTTATTCTCCGGATAAGAGGCGGGCCCGGTGAATGGAGGATAAAATTGCCTGCCTTGTCTCCTTAACCTTTCTCACATGAAAACAGCTTCTGGATTTCAGATCATTGTTGCGCTGTGCATCGGACTTGAGGCAAATGCTCAATTCAACGTACTTGGGTCAGTTCATGGCCGTACGAATGCGGGAATATCGGGTGTTTCGATAGGGAATGTGGCAACAGTCCAACCGGTCAAGCATTCCAAGTGCGGGGAGATCTATTGGGCACAGGCAACACCGGCGAAGTGTTCCTCACCAATGCCCCCACCACCGCCAACACGTATTGGCGCTTGTTCCATGGTGGAACGAATTCGAGCTTTGAGCGTGGACAACTCTTTGCAGAACCAGGGAACTCCACCTTCAATATCAACGCACCACAGAGCCATTTGCTGTTCCATACCCTTACCCGTCGCCGGGCGAGGATAAATGGGAAGGTGACCACGCACATGGGGCCGGGTGATCCATTCTTGAACATAACGCGCGATGGTTTCATGATGCTCAGTGGGCAGGCGGATGCCTACGTGAACACGGCAAGCCGAGCTCCCTTCAGCCGATTGCACCTGGTGGATGATGAAACGCAGATCCTGAATCCGGTGGTCTACGCTCAGGAACATGGCTATCGTCCATGGCAGAAGAACGGGATCACCTTCACGGGGAATAGTGATCAAGGCTACATCGGGCACAAGTACAAGGGGAATGACAATACCGACTTCGTGGTCCAATGGAGTGATAATCCAGAGAGCAGTCCGTATGGGACTGATAGGATGAAGTTCGTGTTCACGACCCGTTATGACCCGGGAACTCCTCGTGGCGCTGCTACCTATGATGGAGTGGAGGCGATGCGCTTCTGGCCGAAAGAGGACCTGGAGGTGAATGTCGGTGTGGGGGATTTCGCACCGCCGTCCATCGGGGATCCGACCGAACGGCTGGATATCCTGGATGGTCGCCTTCGGATCAGAATGTTGCCGGATGACGACGAGGCGGACGCAGAATTCAAGGTGATGGTCGTGGACGACAGTTCGGACCCGATCGAACGTGGCGTGGTGAAATGGAAGGATCTCTCGTTGATCGGCGGTGGCTGCTCCTCGGGTTGGACCTTGAATGGCACGGATGCAGTAACGGCGTATGATGGCAATCCATGCCCACCACTGGCAGCTGACCGGGTTGGTATCGGTGCGACGTTTCCTCTCTTGGGTAAATTGCACGTTGAGCACGATGGGTCCGGTGGTACAGCCCACAACGGTATCTATACGAAAGTTGTGGGTGGCACTTCAGCCAATGCCATCGAAACGGAGACTTTTGGTGCGACTGGCACGAACCGAGGGGTTTTCGCCAAGGCGACTGGTGGGAGTAATGCAATGGGTGTGATCGGTTCTGCCGTGCACGGCACGATCAATAACATGAGCGGCCAGTTCCATGCCAATAACGGCCAATATGCGACCGGTGTTGAAGCCGTCGCAGCCGGTGCATCAGGCTTCAATATAGGGACCAAGTCGAACGCCTCGTACGGTGATGTTGCGTACGGTATTTCGGCAAGTGCACTATTCGGTTCGAGCCACAACTACGCCGTAAGGGGATCGGTGAGCAACCTGGATGCTGACCCCTGGGCGGGGTACTTCATTGGTGATGTATATGGGTCTGGCGGGCTTCTGACTCCGAGTGATGCGCAACTCAAGCAGAATATTGCGGAACTGGAAGGTGGGTTGGATGTCATCTTGTCGCTACAGCCCAAGTCCTATTCTTATAGGACCGAAGAGTTCGCAGTAATGTCCTTGCCCGATGGCCCTCAGGCGGGCTTGCTTGCACAGGATGTGGAGGCCGTGTTGCCCACCCTCGTCAGGTCGGTCCATCAACCAGCGGAGTTGGATTCCGTAGGCCAGGAAATTTCCGCTTCCATTGATTTCAAGGCCGTGAAGATGGAGGGGGTCATCCCGTACCTCGTCGCCAGTATTCAAGCTCAACAGGCTATGATCGCGGAGCTTCAGGAGCGGGTTGAGAGCTGTTGTGCTGCCCAGGACGGGATGACGCCTCATGGTAGCGATCATGGGGGCATTTCGCCGCAGGAGTTGCTGAAGGAGCAGAAACTCCGGATCATCCCCAACCCCGTTGCTAACATTACCCGTCTGGAGTATTTCGTTCCCGCAGCAGGTAAGGTCAGCCTGGAACTAAGCTCCAGTGATGGCAAGCCGCTTATGAATCTCCGGCAGGAGATCGCTCAAGAAGGGGAGCATACCTACTTCTGGAACACGACGGGTATGGCCGCTGGAACTTACCTCTGCACCTATGTGCTTGATGGTCATATCGTGGTCCAGCGAGCGATCAAGGTCGATTGATGTCGGATAATGGAATGGTTGGGCCGTCCGGGTGGTTGGCCCAACTGTTCTTTCGACTTGTGCGGAGCGGCTGGATATGGTGTGATGCTTACCTGCCTTTCCTTTGCCCTCCATGCCCCGCGCCATCGTCGCCGTCACCAACGACCTGAGCACCGACAACCGGGTACACCGGACGTGCATGGCGCTTCGCGAACTGGGCTACGAGGTATTGTTGGTGGGACGGCACCTGCCCGGGGCAATGCCGTTGGATCGGCCGTACCCTACCAAGCGGATGCGTTTGTTCTTCCGCAAGGGGCCCTTGTTCTACGCCGAGTACAACAAGCGGCTATTCCTGCTATTGCTCTTCGCGCGGTATAAGCTGGTGGTGGCCAATGACCTGGATACGCTGCTGGCGAGCTACCTCGCTACCACGGTCCGTCGGAAACAATTGGTCTACGACAGCCATGAGTTCTACACCGAGGTGCCTGAGCTGGTGGAGCGGCCGCGCATTCGTCGCATCTGGATGACCATCGAACGCTGGATATTCCCCAAGCTGGATCACATCGTCACGGTGAATGACAGCATCGCCCGGGCGTATCACGAGCGCTACGGCAAGGAACTCGCGGTGGTGCGGAACATCCCCATGCCACGGGAACTCGGGCCACTTCCGAGCCGCCAGGAACTCGGCTTGCCGGAGGACCGCTTCATCCTCATCCTGCAAGGCAGCGGCATCAACGTGCAACGGGGTGGTGAGGAGGCCGTGCTGGCCATGAAGGAACTGCCCGAAGCGCTCCTGCTGATCATCGGTGGGGGCGATGCCTGGCCTGTATTAGAGCGGATGGTGACGGAGTACGACTTGGCCGACCGGGTCCGGCTGATCGATAGGATGCCGTATGAGCGCATGATGCAGTACACGCGCAACGCCGACCTGGGCCTGTCGCTGGACAAGGACACCAACCTCAACTATAGGTACAGCTTGCCCAACAAGCTGTTCGACTATTTCCGCGCCTCCATACCCGTGGTGGTGAGTGATCTGCCCGAGGTGGCCGGGATCGTACGGGAATATGACGCCGGGTTGGTGGTCCCGCAAGTGGAGCCAGGTGCCATTGCAGCGGCCGTGCGGGCGATCCGCGCCGATCCGGCACACCACGAGGCCCTGCGGCGGAATGCTATTTTCGCGGCCGCTTCGTTGGATGGTACCCGCGAACAGGACGCGCTGAAGGCCGTCTTTCAAGGTCTTGAGTGAACGACACCTGCATATCATCAGCTTCGATGTGCCTTTCCCGCCGGACTATGGGGGCGTGATCGATGTGTATTTCAAGGTGAAGGCCCTGGCCGAGGTGGGAGCGAAGGTGTATCTCCACTGTTTCGAGTATGGTCGTCAGCATTCCACGGAGTTGGAGCGGATGTGCGCTGCCGTTCATTACTACCCCCGACACCTGGGCAAGCACCAACTGCTCAATTCCCTGCCATACGTGGTGGTGAGCCGCCGGAGCGAGGCGCTGCTGAACCGCTTGCTCCAGGATGAGCACCCGATCCTCTTCGAGGGGTTGCATAGCTGCTACAGCCTCGGTGACCCCCGGTTACATGGTCGGAAACGCCTTGTGCGCGCCCACAACGTGGAGCACGACTATTACATGGCCCTGGCCAAGGCCGAAGCGAATGCCTTTCGACGCACCTACTTCATCAACGAGGCGCGTAAGCTCCAACGCTTCGAACCGGTGCTCAGTGAAGCGGATCACGTGCTGGCGATCAGCCCCAAGGATGAGGCCTATTTCTCCGGGCATTTCGATCATGTGAGCCACATCCCCGCCTTCCATGCCTGCGGCAAGGTGGATGTGCTGGATGGCCTTGGCGACTTCGCTTTGTACCATGGTGCTTTGGGCGTGGCCGAGAACGACCAGGCGGCGCTGTTCCTCGTTCAAAAGGTATTCAGGAACTCCCCGGTGAAATTGGTGATCGCCGGGAGCAACGCGAGCAAGGAGTTGAAGCGGGAGGTGGAGCGGGCCCCGAACGTGGAACTGCGCGAGAATGTGGCCACCACCGAGATCCACCGTTTGGTGCGCACCGCACAGGTCAATGTGCTACCCACGTTCCAGGCCACCGGGATCAAGTTGAAGTTGCTGCTCTGCCTTTTCACCGGCCGGCACGTGGTGTGCAATACGCCCATGGTGGATGGCACCGGACTGGCGGGCCTTTGTCATGTACACGACAGTGCCGAGGCCATGCACACGAGCATCCTGGCCTGCATGGGCGCACCCGCCAACGGACAGGCCATCGAGAAACGGGTGGACGTGCTCGAAGCGCGGTTCAGCAACAAACGGAACGCAGAGCGGATACTTAGGTTGCTTTGACGGGAAAATGAGTTGCGAGTAGGCGGGTGGCGAGTGCTGCTGTGCAGGAAGCAGCACTCGCCTACTCGCAACTCACTACTCTTCAAGCATTCGCCGCGGCGCTCAACTCCAGCAGTTTCGAATCCTCGCAACGCACCACACGGGTGTTGAATTTCTTCATGTGCGTGTAGTCGTGCGTGGCCATGATCACGCTGCGCCCGCTCCGGCTGATCTCGAACAGGAGGTCCAGGATCCCTTCCGTGGTCTCGGGGTCCAGGTTGCCCGTGGGTTCGTCGGCGAGGATCAGTTCGGGGTCGTTCAACAGGGCGCGCGCGATGCTCACCCGTTGTTGCTCCCCACCGCTCAGCTCGTGTGGCATCTTGTATCCCTTGGTCGCCAGGCCCACCTTCTCCAATACCTGCTGGATCCGTTCGTCCATGCGCTTCGCCTCGCTCCAGCCCGTGGCCTTCAATACGAAGAGCAGGTTGTCATTCACGCTACGGTCCGAGAGCAGCTGGAAATCCTGGAATACGATGCCGATCTTGCGGCGTAGGTAGGGCACCTGCGATCGTTTGAGCTTGCGCAGATCGAAGCCGCAGCAGTGGCCTTCGCCCTCCTTCAGCGGGAGGTCGCCGTAGAGCGTGCGCATCAAACTGCTCTTCCCCGTGCCCGTGCGACCGATCAGGTACAGGAATTCGCCCTTGTACACCGAGAAGTCCACATTGTTGAGGATGAGGTTCTCCCGCTGGAAAATGCGCACGCCGTGGAGCAGGATGATGGGGCTGTCGCTCATGCTTCGATCAGTTGATTGGTCGATCAGATGATCACCGGATGGTGGATGAACCGAGCCCCAAGATCATCAGTTGATTGCCTCATCAGCACATCAACTGATCAATTCTTGGGTCGCAAAGGTCAAAATTTCGGAACGAAGGTTGCCGTTATCCCCGATGATGCCATTGCGGGTCGATAGCCCTTACGTGAACACGCGCGCGTGGATAAGTGCGTGCCATGGCACCGGATCGCCGCGGATCGCCCCAAGAACTTTGATCGCCAGATGAATCCCTTTCCTGCAACCCTGGTACGCGCCATCCTGTTCGCAGCCACCCTGTTCGTGGTCGGCGGCTTACGGGCCCAACGGCCTGCGCACTACGAGCACCGCGATGCGGACCTGATGCATGCGTTGGAGCTTTTCGATATGGCGAAGTACGGCGCAGCGCAATACGAACTGGAACGCGTGGTGGACCGGATCACCGACCACCATGCGCCAGCCCGTGTGGAGGCCGAATTCTACAGTGCGATCTGTGCTGTTCGCCTTTTTCACGACGATGCCGGTTTCCGCCTGCACCATTTCATGCAGGACCATCCGGACGACCTCCATGTGGGGGCCGTGAAGCTCGAACTCTTCAAATACACGTTCGCCCAACGCAAATGGAAGGAGTCCCTGGCCTGGAGCGAAAAGGTGGACCGGCTATCCCTTTCGCCCGCGGAAATGGAGGAGTACCGTTTCAAACGGGGATATGCCTACTTCCAGGATGGACAGCCGGATCAGGCCCTCGTGGAATTCGCCGAGGTCAGGAACGGAACCGGCCCCTACGCCGTGCCCGCGACCTACTATGCCTCGCACATCCATTACGAACGTGGCGACCACGAGTCGGCGCTCACCGGGTTCCGCAAGCTCCAGAACGATGAGACCTTCGGTAAGGTGGTGCCCATCTACATCGCCGAGCTGTTGTTCATGCAGGGGAAGTACGATGAGCTGGGGACTTATGTGCAGCCCTTGTTGACCGATCCTGAAGGCGTGAAACGCGAGAAGGAACTGAACCGGCTGGCGGGCGAGGCCAACTACCGCTCCGGCAAGTACGTCGAAGCCTTGCCCTATCTGGAGAAGAGTGCACAGCGCACCGGCCTGGCCCGCGAGGACCGCTACATCCTGGGCTACACCTACCTCCAGGCCGGTGATCCCAAGAAGGCGTTGGAACAATTCAACCTCGTGGCCAACGCGAACGACAGCCTTGCCCAATTGGCCACCTACCACATGGCCGATTGCTACCTGAAGCTCAACGAGAAGAACTACGCACGCACCGCCTTCAAGAAGGCTTACGACATCGGCAAGGATCCGAAAGTGACCGAGGATGCGCTCTTCAATTACGCCAAGCTCGCCTATGACCTGAGCCTGGATCCCTACCACGAAGCGATCAACGCCCTGCGCAATTACCTGAAGACCTACCCCAACACACCGCGCCGCAGTGAAGCATACGAGTTCCTCCTGAACGTGTACCTGCGCACCAAGAACTACGAGGCCGCGCTGGCTTCGCTTGACGAGATCCAGGACAAGGACCTGCGCCTGAAAGAGGCGTATCAGAAACTCGCCTTCGACCGCGGCGTAGAATTGTACGAAGGGCGCATGTACCGGGATGCGGCATTGTTCTTCGAAAAGGCCCTCAAGTACCCGGTGGACCAGGGGGTGAATGCCAAGGCACACTTCTGGATGGCTGAAGCCTACTACGGCCAAGGGGACCTCAGCGCTGCTCTGCGCAAGTATGACGACCTGCGCAATTCCGCCGGTTCCTATGCCACGGAACTCTATGAGCAAGCGGGATATGGCATGGGCTACACCTACTTCAAGATGAAGCAGTACGGCGAAGCGGCCACGGCGTTCCGGCGCTATGTGGCCGCCGAGAAGAAGGCCACCCCCCAACGTGCGGATGCCATGGTGCGCCTGGGCGACTGTTATTTCGTGACCAAGGAGAACGCCCAGGCCGTGCGTTGGTACGACGATGCCGTGAAGGCCGGGACCGATGACCGGGACTATGCGCTCTACCAGAAGGGTGTTTGCCAGGGTCTTGACCGGCAGTTCAACGAGAAGATCGCGACCTTGAAGAACCTGCTGAGCGCCCAGCCCGATTCACGTTATGCGGCCGATGCCAAGTACCAACTGGGAGAAACGTACGTGGCCTTGGACAACGACGATGCGGCATTCGGGTATTATGATCAAGTGATCAAGCAGCATGCCAACAGCCCCCATGCACGCAAGAGCATGTTGCAGGCCGCTGAGATCCAGAAGCGACGTGGTCATATCGACCTGGCCATCGCACAATTGAAACAGGTGGTGAGCAAGTACCCCACGGTGGATGGCTCGCGCGAAGCACTGGCCGCCTTGGAGAATATCCATGTGGAACAAGGACGCATGGCCGAATACGAAGCGTATGTGCGCTCCCTCGGATTCGTGGACCCCAGCACCCTGGACCTGGACGAGAAGTATTACCGAAGTGCTGAGACCCTCTACCTCGATGGCAAGTGCTCCCAGGCCATCGGTGCCTTCGGCGATTACCTCGACAAATACCCGAAAGGCGCCTTCGCGGTGAACGCACGGTTCTATCGGGGCGACTGCCTGTATCGTGCCGGTAGCTTCGATCAGGCACTCCCGGATCTGGAGGCCACGGTGATGGCCGATGCGGCACAGTTCATGGAGAGCGCCTTGTTCGGTGCCAGCGATATCCAGTACCGCCAGAAGCGATGGGAAGGCGCATTGGATCATTTCACACGGCTTGAACCACTGGCCAGCTTCCCGCAGAACCGCCTGGCCGCCCAAGTGGGCCGGATGCGATGCCTGACGGAACTGGGCCGCACCGCCGACGCTGCGAAAGCAGCCGCCAAGGTGGTCGCCAATAGTGATGCCACAGCCGACCTGAAAGCAGAGGCCGGCCTGGCCGTGGCCAAGGACCTGCTGGACCGTAACGACCTCGATGGGGCTTACTCCCGCTACAAGGCGGTGGCCACCGGCAGCACCAATGTGTTGGGCGCGGAAGCCAAGTACCACATGGCCTATGTGCGCTACCTGCAGCAGAAGTACACCGATACGGAGAAGGAGGTCTTCGACCTGGTGAAGAAGTATCCCTCCTACGAGTACTGGAAGGCCAGGTCCTTCATTCTGCTGGCCGATGCGTACGTCGCACTGGATGATCGTTTCCAAGCCAAGGCGGCGCTGCAAGGGGTGATCGATAACTGTACCGAACCCGAACTGGTGGCACAGGCCAGCGCGCGCCTCGCCACGATCAATGCCAGTGAAGTGCAACGGATCACGCCATCCCCGCGGGAAGAACTGGTCGTCCCCATGCCTGGTACGGACAATACCGACGAAGAATGAATGCGATGACCATTCGAGCATTGCTGCTCACGGCTGTTTCGATCGGTGCCATGGCTGCTCATGGCCAAGGTGAAGAGTATGTGATCCAGGGGGTCTTCAACCCCACCCTCGCCGATGCACAAAAGAAGGACCTGCGTCCTTTGCCGATCGATACCATCCTGCCGGAGCGACCGGTGAGCTTTGATGTGATCCCGGTCAAGGCCAGCATCCCGGCCAAGGTGGACAGCCTCACCGCTGCGCGATTGAATGTCGTGCAGCCTCAACAGAAACTGTACAAGGGCTTTGTGAAGGCCGGCTTCGGCCTGTACACCACACCGCTCGGCGAATTGTACTTCGACCAGGCACGATCAAGGGATAATGCCTGGGGATTGCATGTGAAGCACATGAGCAGTGCCGGCGGGATCAAGGATGTAGGGCCGAGCCGGTACAGCTTCAACAGCGTGGACGGGTACTACACCCAATTCCTGCGGAACCACGAGGTCGGAGGGCGCCTGATGTACGATCGTCGCCGGGTGAGCCATTACGGCTACGACGCCACGGATAGTGTGGAAGCCCTGATCGCCAACACCGTCGATGTGTCCGAGGATGCCCGGAAACAGTACTACAACGATATCGGTTTCGCTGCGCGGGTCCGTAGCCTGTACAAGGACAGCACCCTCATCGCCCATGATGTAGGGCTGGAGGTACATGCCTACAGCAACCTCAGTGGGAGCAAGGAGACCAATATGCGCTTGACCGCCGACCTGAGCAAGGCCGAGCAAGGTGATCGCTTGGGGCTGGGTGTCCTCATCGACAACAACGCGTACCGAGGCGAGATGCGCAATGGCCTCTTCGGGGAGGTTCGTAGTGCCAGCCTTGGCGATCAGCGCACCAATGGGACCCTCATCGGGCTCACACCCTCGATCACCCGGCAAGGCGATCGGTATTTCGTGCGCATCGGGGCCTGCCTGTACATCGATGCCCAGGGCAAGACCTCCTTCCATTTCTTCCCACGGGCCTTTGCGAGCTATAGCCTGTTCGACGATATCCTGGTGCCCTACCTGGGTATCGAAGGGGAACGCCGCCGGAATTCCTTCCGCAGCCTGACCCGGGAGAACCCCTGGCTGATCGCGCGACCCGCCCTGCAGAATAGCAGCCAGCTCTACGATGTGTACGGTGGTTTGCGTGGTAATTTCAGCAGCCGGGTGGGTTTTGATGTGCGTGCCAGCATCAGCGCCACCGAGGATAAGCCGCTTTACGTTTCGGCCCCGAACGGCTTCTTCGGGGATCAGATGGCCGTGGTCTACGATCGGGTCGGTGTATTCAACCTGAGCGGCGAGATCAGTTACCGTATGGACGAGGTTGTTCGTTTCCATGGCCGCATCGACATCTCCCAGTATGACACCGATGGTGAACCGGAACCGTGGAACCTGCCCCCGTATCAGTTGGCCATTGGAGCCACATACAGTCTCCAGAACAAGCTGATCGCCTCGCTGGAGGCCCAGTTCCTCGGTGCCCGCAAGGCCGGTTACTACGCCGATCCCTCCGACCCCACCAGGCCGCTGCCCATCCCACCAACGACCAAGGACCTGGACGGCTTCCTGGACCTGCATCTTGGGTTGGAGTACCGCTATACCAAGCGCCTCAGCGTGTTCCTGGACATGAGCAACCTGAGCGCCAGCAAGTATGAACGCTGGTATCACCTTCCGGTACAACGAGGGCTGCTCCTGGGCGGGGCCACGTATTCGTTCTGATCGGGGTCCGGGTCGACCCGGTCGTGCGTTGGAGGAGGTGTCCGAAGCATAACGTACGCGGGTGAAAATGCAAGCTTTTTCGCCCTGTTAATTATTAACAAAAGCCCCGTTCCTGTTGGGAAAACGGCCTGAATAACAGGCCCTTCGATGGTATCTTCGCGTACCCTTATGGAAAAGGGTTCCGAACCAATTGGACCATGTCTGAGACAGCAGTTGAAATGAGCGAGAAGAAGAAAGCGGCGGCGAACTATTCGGCCGATAGCATCCAGGTGCTGGAGGGCCTCGAAGCGGTGCGGAAACGCCCGGCCATGTATATCGGCGATATCGGAGTGAAGGGCCTTCACCACCTCGTGTACGAAGTGGTCGATAACTCCATTGATGAAGCCCTCGCCGGCCATTGCGATACGGTCGAGGTGAGCATCACCCCCACCAACGGCATCCGGGTGAAGGACAATGGCCGTGGTATCCCCGTGGACATGCATGCCAAGGAAGGACGCAGTGCCCTCGAGGTCGTGATGACCGTGCTGCACGCCGGTGGCAAGTTCGACAAGGACAGCTACAAGGTCTCCGGCGGTCTGCACGGTGTGGGTGTGAGCTGCGTGAACGCGTTGAGCAGTCTGCTGCGTGCCGAAGTACACCGTGGCGGCAGGAAGTATGAGCAGGAGTACAGCGCGGGAAAACCCCTGTATGCCGTACGGGAGGTCGGACCAACGGATTACCGTGGCACGATCGTGACCTTCCAACCCGATCTCACGGTCTTCCAGGTCAGCGAATACAACTTCGACACGCTGGCGGCGCGCCTGCGTGAATTGGCTTACCTGAACAAGGGCATCAAGCTGACACTCACCGACGAGCGCCACGCCAACGAGGACGGCAGCTTCGTGACCGAGACCTATTTCAGCGAGAAAGGCCTTGTGGAGTTCGTGAAATACCTCGATGGCACCCGTGTGCCCATCATGGAGGACGTGATCTACATGGAAGGGGAGAAGCAAGGCATCCCCGTGGAGATCGCCATGGTGTACAACGATTCGTACTCGGAGAACATCCACTCGTACGTCAACAACATCAACACACACGAGGGTGGCACGCACCTGGCCGGTTTCCGCATGGGCCTTACCCGTACGCTGAAGAAGTATGCCGATGCCAGCGGTGCCACACAGAAATTGAAATTCGAGATCGCCGGTGATGATTTCCGAGAGGGCCTCACCGCCGTGATCAGCGTGAAGGTCGCCGAACCGCAGTTCGAGGGCCAGACCAAGACCAAACTCGGCAACAACGAGGTGAGCGGCGCGGTGAACATCGCCGTGGCCGAGATGCTCGAGAACTACCTCGAAGAACACCCGAAGGACGCCAAACAGATCGTGGACAAGGTGATCCTCGCCGCCACCGCTCGCCACGCTGCCAAGAAGGCCCGCGAGATGGTGCAGCGAAAGGGCGCCTTCTCCGGTGGTGGACTACCTGGCAAACTGGCCGATTGCCAAAGCAAGGATCCCGGTGCCAGTGAACTCTTCATGGTCGAGGGCGACTCAGCAGGCGGCACCGCCAAGCAGGGCCGCAACCGCGAGTTCCAGGCCATCCTTCCGCTGCGCGGTAAGATCCTGAACGTGGAGAAGGCCATGCAGCACAAGATCCTCGACAACGAGGAGATCCGCAACATCTACACGGCCCTGGGGGTACATATCGGTACCGAGGACGACAGCAAGGCACTGAACATGACCAAGCTGCGCTACCACAAGATCGTGATCATGTGCGATGCCGACGTGGACGGCAGCCACATCCAGACGCTGATCATGACCTTCTTCTTCCGCTACATGCAGCCGCTGATCGAGCAGGGTTATCTCTACATCGCCACGCCACCGTTGTACATGGTGAAGAAGGGCAAGGAGCAGGTGTACTGCTGGAACGAGGCCGAGCGCGATGCCACCATCGAGCGGATGAAGGGCGCGAACAAGGACGCCAGCGTGAACGTGCAGCGCTACAAGGGTCTCGGTGAGATGAACGCCGAACAGCTCTGGGAGACCACCATGGATCCCAACCGGCGCACGCTACGCCAGGTGACCATCGAGAACGGTGCAGAGGCCGATCGTATCTTCAGCATGCTTATGGGCGATGAGGTGCCGCCGCGCCGCGAGTTCATCGAGAAGAACGCGGTGTACGCGAAGCTGGACGTGTGATACATACCGGACCGATCAGCAAAAGCCCCGGCATGGTCGGGGCTTTTGCGTTGGATGGAGCATGTCACGAACTGTGATATCCTCAGCATCGGCTATCTTGGTTCGTATGGTAGCAAGGAAGGTCGCAAAGAAGACGGTGAAGAAGAAGCGCAAAGCGCCGGAACTCGCCATCATACCGGCAGGGGCCATCGAGAACCTCATCTTCGAGATCCGCGGCGTGAAGGTGATGGTTGATGCCGATCTTGCGGCGATCTACGGAACGGACACGCGTAGTCTGAAACAACAGGTGAAGCGCAATCCGAAGCGATTCCCGTCCGACTTCAAGTTCGAGCTGACCAAGGAGGAGTTTGAGCGGCTGTTCGAGATCTCGCCGAGGTTGGTGTCCCTGCGCTTCAGCAAAGTGGCTCCGATGGTGTTCACAGAGTAGGGTGTGGCCATGCTAACGAGTGTACTCAACACCGATCGAGCCATCGCCATGAACATAGAGATCATGCGCGCCTTTGCACAGTATCGGGCGCTGTTGTTGGATAACCGTGAATTGCGCCGCGAACTACGTGGCTTGGACGCGAAGTTGAGCCGAACAACCGAGGAGCTGATGGAGCGTATCGATGACCTCGCGGCGAAGGTCCTTGTACGGGAGATAGCCAAGAAGAAACCATCACGACCGATCGGCTTCAAGAAGTGAGCAGGAGGATGTCACAGTTTGTGATATCCTCAGGATGCCTTCATTGGCCTACGTTTCAAGCTCTGCCATTCTTCACCCGGACGACCTCCGCTGCGATGCTCACCGCGATCTCCTCCGGTGTGCGGCTGTGGATGGGCAGGCCGATCGGTGCGTGGACACGCGCCAATTCCTCGTCCGTGAAACCGTCCTTTCGCATGCCATCGAACACCACCCGGACCTTCTCCACGCTCCCAAGCATACCGAGGTATTTGTACTTGTTCCGGATCAGTTGGCGCAGGATGATGTCATCCGTGCGGTAGCCGACGGAAGCCAACACCACGAACAGGTCCGGGTCAGGGGGAAGGTGCTGTCCCATCTCATTGTAGTCCACCAGTTTCCGCTCTTGGGCGAAGGTGTTGGCGTGCCAGGTGTTCAGGCCTTGGCGATCATCGAAGACCAGGACGTGGAAGCCAAGCTGGTCCATTTGACGCGAAAGTGCGAGGGACACATGGCCCGCTCCTACGATGGCGATGCGTGGCTGTGTGCGAAGTGTTTCGTAGTAAGACCATTCGTCGTCTTCCAACGCACGTCGTTCACCGGCCGGAATAATGCGGATGCCCTTCGAACTGAACTCCAGTTCAAGTGGCTGTTCACGTTCATCGAAAGCGGCCAGGATGTTCGCGACCAGTTGAATGGACTCGCAGCCGTGTAGGAAGAAGAAGGCGACGGTCTGCTCGCCGGAACAGATCATGCCGGAGCGGTCCTGCCCAAGCTCGGCTCGGTGGATCTGCCTTTTCAGGAAGGGAAAGCGTTCCTGCATCCGTTCGGAAACCTCCACCGGGACTCTCGCAGAGGACCCTGTGGCATGCTGCACATGATCAAGGTGCGTACACGCCAGGTCCACCAGCTTCTTCTCCATGATACCCCCACCGATGGAGCCGAACAGGTCGCTATCGGCGGGCACGCACATCTTGAATCCAGCCCGGCCGGGACTACTGCCGATACTATCAACCACGCAGAGCAGGGCAATAGGGGTGCCCGCAAGCAGCCGCTTTTGCGCCTCCGCCCAGAATATGTGTTGGTTGTTCACGGTCCGGTTGTTCGCGGTTTGGAGTGGTCACATCCTTCCGCGAAGGAACGGAAACGCGCATCTTCGTGCTATATGCCGACCGAACTGGACTTCCTGACCAAGTTGGGGCACCACGACATGCTGCCTTTCGTTCTGGTGCTGTGTGCGTTGTTGTGCGGGCTGTTCCTTTGGTCAAGGAGATTGGCCAATACACTTGGCACTGCGCTCCTGGAGGATGGGCTTTCTCCAGCCACTCGGTTCGATCTGGAGCAGGCGCGTTCCACGGCCGCCGCCACAAGGCAGGCGTGCAAATTCTTCTTCCTCTTGTTCGGACTGGGCTATCTCACGTACGTCGCGGTGCTTGGTACCCCCATGTACGGCTACGTGATGGAATGGCTCAACCTCTTGGTGCGTTGGGTCCATGTCATCGCTGGCATCATGTGGATCGGGGCCTCGTTCTACTTCATCTTCCTGGAGAACAACCTGAACCGCACGCACGGCCTGCGCGACGAACTCGCTGGTAACCTCTGGGCCATCCACGGAGGTGGGTTCTATTACGTGGAGAAGTACAAGGTGGCACCGAAGGTGATCCCCACCCACCTGCACTGGTTCAAGTACGAGGCCTACTTCACCTGGCTCAGTGGCTTCGCGCTGCTCTTCCTGGTCTATTACGCTGATGCGAAGGCCTTCATGGTCGATCCCACGGTCGCGGACATCTCCACGCCAACGGCGATCGCCATTGGCATTGGTTCGTTGATCATCGGTTATGTGATCTACGATATCATGTGCCGCTCGAAATTGATCCTCAACCAAGGTCGTTTCGCGTTGGTGGGCACGGTCGTCCTCGCGGCGATCTGCTACGCACTCACGCATTTGCTAAGTGGGCGCGCGGCCTTCATACACGTTGGCGCCGTTATCGGAACGATCATGGCGGGTAATGTGTTCTTCACCATCATTCCAAGCCAGAAGGCACTGGTACGTGCCGCGAAGGCGGACCAGCCGCTCGATGAGACGCTGGGCAAGAAGGCCGGCCAACGCTCGCTGCACAACAACTACTTCACGCTGCCGGTCGTGTTCATCATGATCAGCAACCACTTCCCCAGCACCTTCGGCCACAGTGGGAATTGGATCATCCTCCTGGTGATGATCGTGGCCAGCGCGGGCATCAAACATTACTGGAACCTGCTGGATCGTGGCCAGAACAAGCCGATGTGGCTCGTCGGAAGCGTGCTTGCGCTGGTGGTGATGAGCTTTGTGATCTCGCCCGCCTTCGAGGACACGATGGACAGTACGCTCCCCGCCACGTTCGAGGAAGCCAACGCCGTGATCCAGGCCCGATGCGTGCAATGCCACAGCGCCAACCCCACCGATGATCAGTGGACCACCGCCCCGAACGGCGTGATGTACGATACCCCGGAACAGATCGTGGCCATGGCGGACAAGATCATGACCCGCGCCGTGCGCACCAAGACGATGCCCCAAGGCAACAAGACCGGCATGACGGATGAAGAACGGACGGTGTTGAAACGGTGGATATTGCAAGGAGCAAAAATTGATTAGCTGATCTCTGATTGCTGATTCGTAGAGTGGAATCAGCGATCAGAAATCATGAATCAGCAGATGGTGCAAGCACTTCATAGCACAAGGGTGGTAACTCCGCAAGGTGTGATGGAAGCCACGCTCACCCTCGCCGATGGCAAGATCCAGGAAGTCCTGCCCGGTCGTGTGGAATGCACTGGCATTCACTTCGAGAGTTTCGGCGACAAGGTGATCATGCCCGGTGTCATTGATGCGCATGTGCATATCAACGAGCCAGGGCGTACGGCGTGGGAAGGTTTCGAGACCGCGACGAAGGCCGCTGCCGCCGGAGGCATCACCACGCTGATCGAGATGCCACTGAACGCAAGCCCCGTGACCACCACAGCCGAAGCGCTGCGCATCAAGCTCGACGCCGCGAAGGGAAAGCTGCATGTACACTGCGGCTTCTACGGCGGTGTGACCCCGACGAACTTCGACGACCTTGAGGATCTGCTGAATGCCGGCGTCTTCGGCATCAAGGCCTTCCTCACGCATTCCGGCATCAACGAGTTCCCGAACGTCACCGAGGCTGATCTGCGGAGGGCACTACCGATCTTGTGGAGGCATGGGGCGAAACTGCTGGTGCACTGCGAGCTTGAGAGCGGAGCTCAGTTGTCGGTTGTTGGTTCTCCTGTCGCACAGGCCAGCACGCGTGGGGATGTGCGACGGATGGAACAGACAACCAACAACGATCAGCGTTCCTACGCGGCCTATCTCGCCAGCCGTCCCGCCCATTGGGAAACCGACGCCATCGCCCTCATGATTCGCCTCGGCGCGGAGTTCGATGTCCACGTTCACATCGTGCATGTTTCCGCCGCTGAAGCACTGCCGCTGATCCGTGATGCCAAGCAGCGAGGCGTGCGCATCACCGCCGAGACCTGCCCGCACTACCTGCTGTTCTGCGCGGAGGAGATCCTCGATGGCGCCACGGAGTTCAAGTGCGCTCCGCCCATCCGCTCCCGGGCCAACAACGAACTGCTATGGCAAGCACTGAAGGACGGCACGCTGGACTTTGTGGCCACGGACCATTCCCCTGCTCCGCCGGAAATGAAAGAAACCGCAAGCGGGAATTTCATGAAGGCATGGGGAGGCATTGCGGGGTTACAGTTTTTACTTCCCGCATTCTGGACCGGTGCGAAGGAGCGGGGCTTCTCCTTGGAAGAGGTAGCGCGGCTATTGAGCGCAGCACCGGCTGACTTCCTTGGGCTGCAGGCTAAAGGCCGGATCCAACCTGGATCTGACGCGGACCTGGTGGTCTGGGATCCAGAGGCTGCAGCGATAGTGGAGCCTCGGACCATTCAGCACAGGCACAAGCTTTCACCCTATTTGGGGGCATATTTGTACGGTGTGGTGGAACGCACATTGATCTCCGGAGCAGTAGGTGCCCACCTTGGTCGGTCGATCAGCTACCGAATGTGAGAATGATACCCCTATTGAAAATGAAGGAACAAGATCCGTTGCCGGCCTTCACCCACCTCATCAACCTTGCTGCTGAGCGATTCGGTGCCAAGGTGCTCTGGTGTACCGATGACTTCTTTGCCGAGAAGGAGAATCTGATCAAGCCCAGCAAACCCATCTTCATCGCCGACAAGTACACCGACCGCGGCAAGTGGATGGATGGCTGGGAAAGCCGCCGTAAGCGCTCGGAAGGCCACGATATCGCGGTGATCCAACTCGCGGCTACGGGCACCATCAAGGGCTTCGATGTGGACACCGCGCATTTCCTCGGAAACCAGCCGCAGGCATGTACGATCGAGGCGTGTTATGCGCCGAATGGGGATTGGGAGAATGCCGCGTGGGTCGAGGTGCTGCCACGGACCATTCTGAACCCGGGTTCTCATCACTTCGTGCAGGCCATGTTGTCGGTTGTCGGTTCATCCGTCGCGCAGACAAGCACGCGAGAGCCCGTGCGACAGGATCGACCAACAACCAACAACCAATCCGCCGACAACCTCTTCACCCACGTCAAACTCCACATCTACCCCGATGGCGGCGTGGCCCGGTTGCGCGTTTACGGCGAAGTGCAACGCGACTGGTCCCGTGTGAAAGCCGATGAGGTCGTGGATCTGGCCGCTGCCCAGAACGGTGCGCTGGCCATCCAATGCAACGACATGTTCTTCAGCCACATGAATAACCTGCTCATGCCAGGCCGCGGCGTACACATGGGCGACGGCTGGGAAACGAAGCGCAATCGCACGCCCAACAACCGTGATTGGGTGATCGTGCGCCTGGCTCACAAGGGCATCATCCGGAGGGCATTGATAGACACTGGCCACTTCAAGGGCAATTACCCGGATACCTTCACGCTGGAGGGAACGAACAGTGAGAGCGATGACCTGACGAACGCAAAGTGGCGCACCATCATCGAACGCACCAAGCTCCAGGCAGACCACGAGCACCCCTACGAGCGGGAAGTGCGCTGCGCCGAACCCGTCACGCACGTGCGCCTGAGTATCTTCCCGGACGGAGGCGTGAGCCGGATGCGGCTGTGGGGGACCATCGCATGAAATACATTATCCACCGCCAAGGCGCCAAGAACGCAATGAATGCGCAACGGTTCTTTTGAAATGACTTGGCGAGACCTTGGCGTCCTTTGCGACTTGGCGGTGAAGATTTATCTCCCATGACCCTCGACGCTCTCAACCGCCTTTCCGAAGCCGACGCCACCGCCGCGTTCACGCAGTGCTGCGCCGCCCAACGCTGGGTGGAACGCATGGTGTTCGATCGTCCATTCGAGAATTTGGATGAGATGCTGGAGATCAGCGATCGTGTCTGGGAGGAATGCGATGTGGACGACTACCTGGAAGCCTTCGAAGGCCACCCACGCATCGGCGATGTGGAGAGTCTGGCGAAGAAGTACGCGAACACCAAAGGCTGGGCTGGCGGGGAGCAGAAGGGCGTGGAGGGGGCCGAGACATCCGTGATCCAACGTCTCGCCAATGGCAACAAAGCGTACGAGGAGAAGTTCGGGCACATCTTCATCGTTTGTGCCACCGGTAAAAGCGCATCGGAAATGCTCGCACTGCTCGAAGCCCGCATGAACAACGACCCCGAGCACGAGATCGCGGTGGCGGCGGAAGAGCAGAATAAGATCACGCGGATCCGGTTGAAGAAGCTTCTGGTCTGAGTTCACCACAGAGACACAGAGACCACAGAGAAACGCAAGAATGAACCGCAGCTGAACGGTGGTGCATATGGGTGATCTCCTCTGTGTCCGCTGTGCCTCTGTGGTGAAGAATTGAGCTGATGACCACCATCTCCACCCATATCCTCGACACCGCCCTGGGTATCCCCGCGCGGGGCATCCGTGTCACCCTGCAACGCGCTGCGACCGCCGGTGCCTGGGACGACCTCGCCATGGGCAGCACCAACGCCGATGGGCGCATCCCGGACTTCGTGCCGAAAGAGGTGACGTTGACCGAAGGCACCTACCGCATGCGCTTCGATGTCTCGGCTTACTTCAGTGAGCACAGGACCAAGAGCTTCTACCCGTACATCGAAGTGGTCTTCGAACTGGGCAATGATGGGCATTACCACGTGCCTCTGCTGCTGAGCCCGTGGGGGTTCTCGACGTATCGCGGGAGCTAAGGCAAGAAGGAGCCCATATTTCACCTGCCACATTCAGTCACCGCACATGAACTTCAGCGTTCCATCCAAGGACAAGTCCCGCATCCTCGCCGATCTCGGCAAGGCCAACAAAGCGTTCCAAGCCATCTACCCCGGCGACCGGCCTGAGCGGCAGCCTGTACACACCGTCTATGGTGGCGCCGATCTCTTTCGTGCGGATAGCGCGCGGAGAATGGCCAACGCCGCACTGAATACCCTGCTCGACAACGCCGCTGATTTCGCCGAGTTCGCCCGTGCGCTGGAGATGCCCGGCCACCGGAAGCTGCCTAAGAAGCCCGCCGACATCGCTAAGCTGGCCAAGCGTTTCGCGAACGCGAGCGGCAAGACGAAAGCGGACGCCGGCTGGCTCGCCTACGCCACCTACAACAAGGTGATCCACAAGCTGCGCACCGAGGCGCTGGAGGATTTCCGCATCGACTTCGAGGACGGTTTCGGCAACCGCAGTTGGGAAGAGGAGGATACCACCGCCGTGCAGGCCGCACTGGAAGTGGCCAAGGGTATGAAGGCGAAGTCGCTGCCGCCCTTCATCGGCATCCGGATCAAGCCCTTCACCGAAGACCTGAAGGAACGCGGCGCGCGCACGTTCGACATCTTCCTCACCACGCTTGCCAAGGCCACCAACGGTAAACTGCCCGACAACTTCGTGGTGATGCTGCCGAAGGTGACCATCCCGGAGCAGGTCAGCGCGCTGGTGCAACTATTCGAAGCGATCGAAGAGAACACCAAACTCGCGAAGGGCGCACTGAAGATGGAGATGATGGTGGAGACCACACAGGCCGTGATCGGCGCGGACGGTAGCACCCCTTTGCGCCGCTTTGTGCTCGCCAGCAAAGGCCGCATGATCGCCACAGCCTTCGGCACCTACGACTACACCGCCGCCAACAACATCACCGCGAAGTACCAGGACATGGGCCACGCCGTGTGTGATTTCGCGCACATGATGATGAAGGTCTCGCTCGGCGCCACCGGCATCTGGCTCAGCGATGGCGCCACCAACGTCATGCCCATCGGCCCGCACCGCGGCGCGAAGCTCACGGCGAAGCAGCGCGCGGAGAACAAGGTCGTGGTACACCGCAATTGGAAAAAGGCCTTCGACCACACGCGCCACTCGCTCTGGAAAGGCCTCTACCAGGGCTGGGACCTCAATCCCGCGCAATTCCCCATGCGCTACGCCGCCGTCTACAGCTTCTTCCTGGAGAGCTACGACGATGCCGCCGAGCGCCTCAAAGCCTTCGTGGAACGCGCCGCCCGCGCCACGCTCACCAGCGACGTCTTCGACGATGCCGCGACCGGTCAGGGCCTGCTCAACTACTTCCTGCGCGGCCTCAACTGTGGCGCCATCAGCGAGCAGGAAGCGCTGGCCACCGGCCTCACGTTGGCGGAGATCCGCACGCGCTCGTTCTTGAAGATCCTCGAGGGGCGGAGGATGGCACGCTGATGACGCGGATGGTTTTGATGAGCGCGGATCTGAGGAATGAGCTGGCATTCTCTGCGTTGATCCGCTCGATCAGTGTCATCTGCGTTCCATGCATTTGGGCGTGCCCCTCGCAAAGCCTCGGGTCGGGCTATCCGCTGCAAGTCCTCGCTCGTTCCTCGCTGCGGGCTTTCCGCTACTATCCCTCACGCGAAGCACGCGCAAGGCCGGGACGCGTCTCTATGCTGTGGTCTCAATGAACTGGTGGTAGCACTCGCTGCAAATCCATCGCTGCCCATCGGTGTAGCCAGTCGAGTCCTCCTCGTCACCGCCTTCAGTCAAAGACCACCAGCAGATCTCGCAGTGATCGTGATCCCAACCGCCGCGAACCAACTCAAAGTCCGCCGGGTCATATCGCTGGCCGACATAAAGCGAAGTTCCGCCTGAACGCTGAACAAGAGCATCGCGCCGAACCCAGGGCTCACGACGCCATTGAATTCCGCGGAAGTAGGTGATCTCATCCTCAATATCGGCGCGCTTCCATTCGCCTCCGTGAATCGTTACTGTGGAGTCTTTGGACATAGCGTGAGGAACGTAACTATGAGCAAGCAGAATCACGCATACAAGCTCATCAACACCTTCTCCGGCGTGTACGGCGTATCGAAGACCATGCGCGCCTTCGCGCCGCTGAAGCGCTTCGGCGCGCAAGCGCGATCCGGGTGGAAGGCCTTTATCGCTTGCCCAGGCTGTTGCGTTGGGGTTCTTGAAGTGGGCCGAAGAAACACCATCATCTCAGCCAATCACGTAAGCGCTCCTTGATCGTTCGGAGCGTGGCCGGCGAAATTTCACCTATGGATCCTTGGATGACCTTGTCGGGTAAGGTGGTGAGCTGTGCCACGCGGATGAGGCTGGGCTCGCGAAGACCAGCGCGTGCAAGATCCGGGTGCTTCGCATCGAGCAGAATATCCAGATCCTTCACCGTACGCTGCAACTGCGTGCTCACGGCGCAGACCAACCAGTCGTTGAACGGTGGGACCGAACCGATGATGATGGCCGGACGCATCTTTCGCTGGCCATCGCCCTGCACGAAGGTCCAGCGCACCACATCACCTGCTTTCATTTCCCGTAGTTCGGATTCGGCTCTTTGAGCACCAATCCGCTGATGTCCGGTTCAACCTCGCCGTATGCGGCCTGCCCGAAAATGTTCGCTGCCGCGATCAACTCTTCTTCATGTTCATCCTTGCTGCCGGGTGCTTTCGAGCGCAGAAGTTCCAGCAGGTGCTTCACTTTGGCGAGCACCGTGACATCGTTGGTGGAGACCAGTTGCTGGACCAGTTCGAGCTTGAGAGCCTGGATGTCCATGATAGTCCAAAGATAGTGTGGACTGGGGCGCCGCTACCAGTGTGGATCAGCATGATCCGTGTTTGTCATTTAGTTATTGCCTGGGGAGGGTCCCCTCACGCATACAAGCTCATCAACACCTTCTCTGGCGTGTACGGCGCATCGAAGACCATACGCGCATCCGGCCGGAAGGCTTTGATCGCGTTCTGGATCGCGAAGTATACCCCGATACCGTACATCAGCGGCGGCTCACCCACGGCCTTGCTGCGTCGGATCGCCAGCGGATGGCCGTCGGTCGGTAGCGCCTCGATCGTGATCTCCTTCGGTACGCTGTGGATGTCCGGCACCTTGTAGGTGCTCAGCGCGTTGCTCAGCAGTTTGCCCTTGTCATTGTACACGATCTCCTCCAGCGTCATCCAGCCGAGGCCCTGCACCAGCCCACCTTCGATCTGGCCGATGTCCACCGCATCGTTCATGCGCTTGCCGAAGTCGTGTACCAGTTTCACCGCATCGATCTCGTAGGTGCCACGGATGCAGTCCACCGTGACCATCACCGCCGCAGTGCCATAGACGTGGTAGGCGAAGGGATGGCCTTTCTCCTTCGTCTTGTCGAAATGGATGTCCGGCGTAGCGTAGTGGCCGCTCTCGCTCAGGTTCACGCGGTCCCAGTGCGCGGCATGGATCAGCTTCGTCCAATCGAGATCAGTGGGCCGCCCGTTGTTCAGCACGCGTTCATCCACGATGGTGATCGCATCCGGCGAGCTCTTCAACATGCGAGACGCCTTCTCCTTCAATCGCGTGAGGATCGCGTTGCAGCCGTTCTCCAGGGCCTTGCCGTTCAGATCGGCCGTGGCACTGGCCGCGCTCGGGCTGGTGTTCGCCACACGCGTGGTGTTCGTGCTTTCGATCTTCACGTGTGACGGATCGATGGAGAACACGGCCGCCGCGACCTGTACCATTTTGGCATTGAGGCCCTGGCCCATCTCCACGCCGCCGGTGCTCACGCCCACGCTACCGTCCTGGTACACGTGCACCAGCGCACGCGCATGGTTCATCGGTGTGTTCGTGAACGAGATCCCGAAACAGATCGGCATGATGGCCATGCCTTTCTTGTGTGTCTCGTGTTGCGCATTGAAAGCATCGACCTCAGCTTGCAGTTTGTCGAGGTCGAACTTCTGATCGGTCAAGTTCCAGCAAGCTTCGGCGTGTACATGATCGGCAATTTGGCCGTAGCTGAACTCGCTGCCCTCCTGCATCAGGTTGCGTCGCTGAAGTTCGCGGGCGCTAACCCCGAGTTCGTCTGCGGCATGCGCGATGGCGCTCTCGATCACGAACATGCCCTGCGGCCCTCCGAAGCCCCGGAACGCGGTGTTGGGCGGTAGGTGCGTGCGGCAGCAGTAGGCGGTCACCTCCACGTTCGGAATGTGGTACGCATTGGTGGCGTGGAAGAGCGTACGCTCCATCACTGCGGGCGACAGGTCAGCGGCGGCGCCGGCGTTCTGGTGGAAGGTGGCCTCGTACGCAAGGATCCTCAGGTCCTTGTCGAAGCCGATCCTGTAATCGCTGCTGTATGGATGCCGCTTGCCGGTCATGCGCATATCATCCATGCGGTGCATACTGAGCTTCACCGGTTTCTTCAGCAGGAAGGCCGCCAACGCTACGAGTGCAGCCCACGCGGAGGCTTGGTCCTCTTTGCCCCCGAAACCGCCGCCGAGACGGGTCACGTCCACCTCCACGCGGTGCATGGGGATGCCGAGTACACGCGCAATGGTACGCTGCACCGCCGTGGGGCCTTGCGTGCTCGATGAGATACGGAGGCTGTCGTGCTCGGTGGGATAGGCGTAGGCTCCTTGCGTTTCGATGTACAGGTGCTCCTGGCCGTTGTTGTCCACGCGGCCATGGAACACATGCACACACTGCGACCAAGCGGCTTTCGTATCGCCCAGTTTGAAGGTGCGCGGCGGAATGATCAGCTCGTTCTTTGCGCGCGCTTCCCGCGGATCGGTGATCACTGGAAGCTCTTCCAGCTCGATGGTGATCAGCTTTCGTGCTTGGCGTGCGATGTCCTCGGAAGTGGCAATGATGAGCGCCACCGGCATGCCCCAGAAGTGGATCTCGTGTTCGGCAAAGAGCGGTTCATCCGGAATGATCCCGCCGATCTGATTTTCACCAGGCACATCCTCGTAGGTGAGGATGCGGACCACTCCAGGGGATGCTGTGGCCTTGGAGACATCGAGCTTCTTGATGTGCGCATGGGCGGTCGGTGCATCGTAAGGCACCGCGTAAAGTGTGCCCTGCTGCTCCGGAATATCATCCAGATACAGCGACCGACCGGTCACATGCCCCGCGCTGTCGATGTTCTTCATGCCACCAGTTGTTTCAAGGTGAAACGTTCCGGGAACAAGTGCATGAAGTGTGCGAAGAAGAGTTGTCGCAACAACAATCGCTTGTATTCCGCTGTGCCACGTGCATCGCTTATCGGTGTGACCTCTTCTGCCATCACTTGGTACGCGGCACGTACCGTCTCCAGGTCAACGGATCGGCCGACGAGGAATGCAGAGGTATTCGTCAGGTACTTCGGCACCGGTGCCACCCCACCCGCGCTCACATGGGCCTCGCGTATCATATCGCTTCCCGTGGCATCGCGGGAGATCTCCAGGCGGATCGCACTGTTCACGCTGGCGATGTCGAGGTGCGTGCGTTTGCTCACCTTCTCGAAATGGATGCGGGTTTGCTTGTCCGGTAGGTTGAACGAGATGGTGGTGACGATCTCGTCCGGTGCCTTGTCGAGCAGTTTGTAGCCTTTGTATAGGTCGCGTAGCTTCAGGTTCCTTCCATGCTCGGGCCGGTCCGGGGCCTTGGCAAGCCTGATCGTGCTGTCCAATGCCAGGAAAAGGACAGTGAGGTCGCCGATGGGAGAGGCGTTCACGAGGTTGCCGGCCACTGTGCCCATGTTGCGGATTGGTGTGGATGAGATCAGCAGCAGATATTCCTCCAGTTGAGGGAGCCTCGCGTGCAGTTCCTCTGAAGCAAGCAGGTCGTTGGCCACGCAACCACCGCCGATCACGCATTGTTCGGACGCGATCCGGATGCCTTTCAGTTCGTTCGATCGCCCCAACGGTCGAATGGCGGAATGATGCATGCTGTCGTGCTTCTGCACATACAGGTCGGTGCCACCGCCCAGAAGGGTCCCTACGGAGCCATCATGTTCCAGCCCTGGCTGCTTCCTGATCGCTTTCAGACGGTCCGGGATCGTCTTGAAATAGGCCGGCAAGAACCCGTGCTCCACCGACCATGTGACTGGATCGCCGGTGTTCTTGGTCGCGAGTTGTTGAGCTATGGATGTGGCCGCGCGCTCGATGGATTTGTATCCGGTGCATCGGCAGATGTTCCCATCGACGGCACGGATGGCCCGTTCCGGCGTCACCATCTCCCGCGAAAGACAGCACCCGCTCAAGGAGACCACGAAGCCCGGTGTACAGAAGCCACATTGGGTTCCATTTTCATCCACCAGTGCTTGTTGTACCGGTGAGAGGTGGCCCATGTTCAGTCCTTCCACCGTGACGACATGTTTCCCCCTGATGTTCGCCAGCGCGAGCAGGCAGGAGGTCATCGATCGGTACACGAGGCGACCTTCCTCCATTTCCCCTACGAGTACCGTGCATGCCCCACAGTCGCCCTCGCGGCAACCGACCTTGGTCCCAGGCAGGTGCTGGTGGTAGCGTATCACATCCAGAAGCACCGTGCCTTCGTGTGCTGGTGTCTCGATGAGTACATCGTTCAGGATAAAGCGCGTCATACCCGGAGCGTTGGGGCTACGAAGATCCTTTGATCCGACCGTCCGACAAAGTAGGGTCCATTACCGGACAATGGAAACGTGGCCGACCTTTTCGATCAGGTCGCCGGACAATGCATCCTTGCAGGTGAGCCGCCACACGTACACATCGACCTGGGAGACCACGCCCTGGTATGCACCGTCCCAGGGTTCTCCTGGTCGTTCCGTACCGAAGATCAGCTCGCCCCAACGGTTGAATACCATGAATTGGTAATCCTTCACCCGGGGTACGTTGAGGACCGGCAGGAATACATCGTTGACACCATCGCCGTTCGGGGTGAAGGCATTGGGGACGTGAACTGCCAACAGGTCATGGATGATCAGCGGAGCGCAGACCGTATCTCTGCAGCCATTCAGGTCCGTAGCTACCAGACAAACCTCATAGACACCGCCAAGTCCCTGTGGATAACTGTGGACCGGTTGCTCGATCGGGCTTGTATCCCCATCGCCGAAGACCCAATTGAATGTGACGGCATTGGGCGAGGATAAGTTGGCGAAGTGGACTTCCGTCCCGTTCGCAAGGATCGTGTCCGGGGAATAGGTGAATGATGGTATGACTGGCGGAGGGCTGGTGATAAGACCTTCCATCTCTGCGGTGCAGCCATTCGCATCGATCATCATTACAGTGTGGATGCCGGGGCAAAGCGAGTTGAATGTCGGATCGGTCTGTGAATTTCCTGATAGGATGTACGACACACCATCAGGATCCGCTACCACGAGGATCCCGTCGCAACTACCTGGGCAGGTTTCTGGGGTTGTGCTGATCCCATCGATCGTCAACGGAGCTGGTTCACCGATAAGCATGGGCAGGCTCAATGCGCAAGCGTTGGTGTCTGCCACATTCACCGTGTACTGCCCCGCGCAAAGGCCGGTTGCTGTCGCGGTATCGCCGATGGACGGAACCGACCAGGTATAGGAGAGGTCGCCGTTGCCTCCGGTCGCCAGGACATGGGCAGTGCCGTCACATGCGTCGTGGCAGATGGCATCGGTCGTGGTGGCAATGCCCTCCAGGGGTCTTGTGAAGATGATGGTCACGGAATCCACATTCGTGCAGCCTTCTTCCGTGACCGAGTTCCAGTGGAATGTGAACGCACCTCCTGTTGTCACGGATACCGGGGTCGTTGAGGAAGCGGGGCTCGCAACAGTGCTCCCCGGTGGTCCCGTCCAAGCCCCATACGCCCAATCTCCTATGGCCATCAACTCATGGTCCAATGTGCAGGTCACCTCATCCTCGCCGGCGTATGGCGATGGCACGAACCAGATCGCCACGCTTGCAGTGGCCACATCGTTCGGACACAGTGTGCCAAAGACCGTATAGGTGTACAGGCCTGGTTGGTCCATCGCCGGGTCGAAGGTTCCGCTGGTCAAGGAACCACCAGGGTCGGTCCACGATCCTGTGGATGCCGGTGTTCCCCCCAAAAGGCTGAACAAGTTGATCGGTGCGGCATCGGGACAGAGTGTTGCACCTCCGTCCACACCCGCATTCGGGGGTGCCTCCACCGCGACCGTCACTGTCGCCATGACTGTGGGGCACGGTGTTGTCGCTAAGATCGTGTAGGTGTACGCGCCGCTTGGGTCCTGCACAGGCGAGAAGATGCCATCGGTCGCACCTTGGGGGCCGATCCAGTTGCCACCGGGATCCGGTACTCCACCCAGTGTGGCGAACAGGTCGAGATCCCCACTGGCCGTGCAGATCGTCGTGGTCGTATCCTCGCCGGCATCGGATGCTTGGATGATGGTCACTTCGAGGTGCGCGGTATCGCTGACACATGGCGGCGGTACTGCGAGCACATAATACAGGTCATCGGTTGGTTGGGTGGATGGGTCATACGCCGCGCCGATGACGACCTGGTTGCTGTTCAACCAGATCCCGCCGGGATCGGGGTTGCCTTGTAGCTGGCTGAAAAGGTCCAAGGGAAGACCGGTGCTACAGAGGGTGATCGATGCATCTCCACCCGCGTTCGGGTCGGTCAATTGGGTGATGGAGACCCTGGCCGAATCACTTGGGCACGGTGCCATTCCGAGGACCTGGTAGATGTATTCACCAGGCAGGCTCGTCCCTGGCACGAAAGTGCCGTTGAAAGGGCCGCCTCCCGGAGCGATCCATGTACCCCCCGTTTCGGCCCCACTCAGGCTGTTGAACACGTTCACCGGATCACCCGAAATGCAGAGGTTAAGGATGGCGTCGTTGCCTGCGAAGGGCTCCTCGGTGATGTTAACCGTGACCGATGCTACATCATTCGGGCAGGGGATCTCTCCAAATACGGTGTATTGGAACGTTCCCGGAAGGTCCGCGGTCGGATCGAAGGAGGCTGACGCAGGTACCGACCCATCGATGGTCCAGGATCCACCGGGATCAGGGTCCCCACCAAGGATGCCGTAAAGATCCATGACTGTACCAGATGCGCATACGGTGACCGACGCATCCGCGCCTGCATCGGGTGGTTGAACCACGTCCACGGTCACGGTCGTACTTGCACTCGTGCATGGCGGTGGGACATTGAGCGTATACGTGTACTCACCGGCGGTGTGGATGGCAGGGTTGAATGAGCCATCGGTAAGCGCACTCGGTCCGCTCCAGACCCCACCGGCATCGGGTGTTCCTTCGATCCGTGTGAATAGGTCCACCACATCGCCGGTCGCGCAGGCGGTGAGGAAACCTGGTCCACCTGGATCCGGCTCGTTCACCACGTTCACCTCAACGGTGGCGAAAGCAGCCGGACAGGGTGCGATCCCACTTACCGCATAGGTGTAAATGCCGGCGGACATCGTAGCCGGATCGAACAACCCACCGTTCACCGGGCTTGGACCGCTCCAGGTGCCACCTGCGTCTGGGGATCCACCAAGAGCGGGGAGGAGCGGGGTGGATGGACTGCTGATGCAAAGCGTCATGGAGCCATCACTGCCTGCGGTCGGTGGCTGCACCACGACGACCGTGACCGTACTGCTCACATCCACACATGGCGGCGGCACATCGATCGTATAGGTGTACACCCCGGCATTCATCGTAGCCGGATCGAACAGACCAGCCACCACGGTGCTCGGTCCTGTCCAGCTGCCACCCGGATCCGGTGTTCCACCCAATTGGTTGAAGAGGTCGAGGGTCGCGTCGCTGGCACAGACGGTGATGCCCCCCGGTGTCCCTGCATCCGGCGTGGTGGCAACGGCCACCAGTACATCCGCACTGCTCGCCGGGCAAGGTGTGGTGCCAGCCACGGTGTAGGTGTAGGCCCCGGCGGACATCGTAGCCGGATCGAACAACCCACCGTTCACCGGGCTTGGACCGCTCCAGGTGCCACCTGCGTCTGGGGATCCACCAAGAGCGGGGAGGAGCGGGGTGGATGGACTGCTGATGCAAAGCGTCATGGAGCCATCACTGCCTGCGGTCGGTGGCTGCACCACGACGACCGTGACCGTACTGCTCACATCCACACATGGCGGCGGCACATCGATCGTATAGGTGTACACCCCGGCATTCATCGTAGCCGGATCGAACAGACCAGCCACCACGGTGCTCGGTCCTGTCCAGCTGCCACCCGGATCCGGTGTTCCACCCAATTGGTTGAAGAGGTCGAGGGTCGCGTCGCTGGCACAGACGGTGATGCCCCCCGGTGTCCCTGCATCCGGCGTGGTGGCAACGGCCACCAGTACATCCGCACTGCTCGCCGGGCAAGGTGTGGTGCCAGCCACGGTGTAGGTGTAAGTCCCGGCGGACATCGTAGCCGGATCGAACAACCCACCGTTCATCGGGCTTGGACCGCTCCAGGTGCCACCTGCGTCTGGGGATCCACCAAGAGCGGGGAGGAGCGGGGTGGATGGACTGCTGATGCAGAGCAGAAGGTTTCCGTTCGTACCAGCATCCGGCGCTTGGACCAGGTTCACGCTCACAGTGCTGCTCACGCTCACACATGGCGGGGGAACAGCAATGGTGTACGTGTATGATCCGCTCACCATCGTGGCCGGATCGAATTGACCATTGCTCAACGTACTCGGACCCGACCAGCTACCTCCTGGATCAGGTGTTCCCCCCAACAGACCGAAAAGATCCACCACACCATCCGATGTACATAACGTAACCGCGCTCGGAGTGCCTGGGTCTGGGTTGCTCACCACATTGACCGTGACTTCGGAACTCGCGGAAGGACATGGAACAGTTCCCGTGAGGGTATAGGTGAAGACCCCAGGGGTCATCGTTGCCGGATCGAACAGGTCACCATTCAGGACACTCGGTCCCGACCACGTGCCGCCCTGATCGGGGTTGCCCCCAAGGGCGTTGAACAATGAACTGGTCGGGCTTGTCACACATAATGCGATCGCACCATCCGTTCCCGGATCGGGTGGGGTATTGATCGTTACGGACACCGTGGCCGTGGCATCGGGACAGGGTGCTGTGCCGGTGACCGTGTAGGTGTACACCCCAGCGCTCATCGTGGCCGGATCGATCATGCCTGCGTTCACGGCACTCGGACCGCTCCATGTGCCGCCCGGGTCAGGTGTTCCACCAAGTTGGCCGAAGAGCGCAGCGGGCGCATCGCTGCTGCACAAGGTGATCGTCCCGCCCACACCGGCGTTGGGTGGCATATTGATCGTTACGGTAACGATGGCCGAAGCGTTCGGGCAGGGCGCTGTGCCAGTGACCGTATAGGTGTACGCTCCGGCGCTCATCGTGGCCGGATCGAACTGCCCACCCACCACTGCACTTGGTCCGGTCCACACACCGCCTGCATCGGGAGTGCCACCGAGTTGGGCAAAGAGGTCCACAGCGGCATCGGATGTACACAAGGTGATCGCACCATCCGTTCCCGGATCGGGTGGGGTATTGATCGTTACGGACACCGTGGCCGTGGCATCGGGACAGGGTGCTGTGCCGGTGACCGTGTAGGTGTACACCCCAGCGCTCATCGTGGCCGGATCGATCATGCCTGCGTTCACGGCACTCGGACCGCTCCATGTGCCGCCCGGGTCAGGTGTTCCACCAAGTTGGCCGAAGAGCGCAGCGGGCGCATCGCTGCTGCACAAGGTGATCGTCCCGCCCACACCGGCGTTGGGTGGCATATTGATCGTTACGGTAACGATGGCCGAAGCGTTCGGGCAGGGCGCTGTGCCAGTGACCGTATAGGTGTACGCTCCGGCGCTCATCGTGGCCGGATCGAACTGCCCACCCACCACTGCACTTGGTCCGGTCCACACACCACCGGTTTGTGGGGCCCCGCCAAGCGTAGCGAACAGATCAAGCGGACCATCCATGCTACACACCGTTAAGGCACTATTCGTTCCGGCATCGGCTACCGACGCCACGGCCACGGTGACCGTGGATGTCGCGGAGGAACTTCCGCAAGCCCCGGTCCCGGTGACCGTATAGGTGTATACTCCCGCTGGGTCAGCACCGGGAATGAAAGTGCCGGAATGAGCAGCGGCGTTCGGAGCGATCCAGGTCCCGCCTGTGTTCGGAGTACCACCCAATTGGCCGAATAGGCTGATCGGCGCGCCATCGGCACAAACGGCCACCGATCCATCCGTTCCAGGATCCACGGCATTGTCCACGGTGATGGTGACACAATCCGTTGCCGGGCAAGCCGGATGGCCCGTCTGATACGCTGTTACGCAATAGGTCGTGGTGGAGGTGACGGTGGCGATAGGATTCGCGATGTTCGGGTTCGAGAGACCAGTGGCAGGTGACCATGAGTAGACGAAACCTCCTGCAGGACATACCGCCGGTCCAGACCAGGGATTCCCGCTGATCGGGCCGAGCGGTGACGCGTACACCGTACCGCCAGTGCTGTTCAACAATGTGTAGGATTGCTCACCGTTCCATAATAGCGCAGCGGTATAGTTCAAGATCACCGTTGCGCCGTTGGTCACCGGGATGTTGATCGTGGTCGTCGATCCGAGAAGCAACGTGTGTGTGGTCGGTACACCGTTCACGGTCACGGTCACGCTCGAACCCAAGGTCCAACCATCACCGAAGCTGTCATTCAAGATCAACTGATAGACACAGTTGGACGGGAAACCTCCGGTCGTGATCGTAGCGTTCAGCGGGACCGGTGTGTTACAGGTGGACACATCGGCTCCGGCGGAGATCGTGGCCGGTGGGATCACCGTGATCGAAAGCGTCGTGTCATAACCACATCCGAAATCATCGGTCACGGTGTATGTGTAAGGGAAGACACCGGGTGCTGACGGTGTCATGCAAATGCCTTGGCAATCACCTGTTGTCGATGTGATGCCCGGACCGCTCCAACTGCTGCTGTCGCAGTCCGTACCGTAAACCGGCGTGAATTCCACCAGGTCCGGGAAAAGGTCCGGATCGAAGGTGATGTTCCAGTCACACACAAAGCCATTGTCCGAGGCCCACAGGTCGCAGATCTGCAATTGCCAGATCCCGTTCAACTGCGAGCCCACCAGACCGTTCAAGGGGTTCAGGCTTTCATACGTTCCCGAAGGCAATGTCACCCCCATATTGTCCACCCACGTGCCGTTCGTTGCGGTAGGGCTGAAACAGTATTGCCAACACGTGCCTTGTGCATTCGGTTGTGCGTCGTTGTCCACCGGTATTCCAAGGAAGGTCGCTCCACCGCCTTGCTGATGCATCGTAACGGTCTGGCCGGTCGGGCTGATGATGCGCACGACCAGGTCGCCGATGAACGAGTGCTCCATGTTCATGCAGATGGAGAGCAGGTCTGCGACCGAGGTCAGGGTCTGGCCTGGATCGAACTGCGTGAACTCGATCTCGGCGGTGAAGCAGGAGCCCACTTGGTCCGGGAGGAATACCCCGTTGCCCAGATCGCCTGTGGGTACTTCATTGAAGGTGACCGGGTTCACCACCGCATCCAGGCAGAGGGTCTCACCCACACAACCCAGTATATCCCCTCCGGTCCCGTTGAAGGTCGGTGCTGTGCCAACGAACACTTCGAGGTCCACCCGATTGGTGCTCGCGCATCCGTTGTCGTCCACCAAGTATAACTGGGCCTGGTAGTAGCCGGGTTGTGCATAGGTGTGTGTGGTCACCGCGGGGGCAGGGTCGGTCACCGTACCATCTCCCCATTCCCACCGCCGGTTGGCGATCGTGAATCCCGGTGCTGCGAAGGATCCCGTGCTATTGAAGGTGATCGCCTCTCCCGGGCAGACCTTTGCCGGTGCAGCTTCGCTCATCGTGGCTACGGCAGTGGGCCGCTGGCAGGGCGTGTAGCAGGTGATGCTTGCGGCGAAGATGCCCGTACCGGCCGCGTTGGACCGGAATACGATCGTGAGGCAGCCGGAAGTGTTCAGCGGAGAAGCATTCACCACGTATCCCTCAAGCGCGTTGCCGGCATAGGTGCCAAGCGTCGGTGCTACCGTGCTGTTGCCATCGTGGATGGTCATCTGGTCCGCAGGGGCCGGGCCGGTGTTGTTCAACTGGAAGGTCAGGAAGGTCAGCGAGACCGCATCGTTCGCATTGTCCGGGCAGATCGTGTAGGTGAAGTTCTCATTGTTCCCATAGCCCGCGCCGCCTTCGCCACCACTATCCAGGAATGCACCGATACATGTATTGACCGTGCCGTTGCTGATGGGGTAGGCCTGGCACTGGGCTTGATCCGGGTGGATGGCCCCGACCCAGAGAAGAAGCACCGCGAGCATCACCATGCGGCCCCGAACATGGGGGGCCTTCAGTCCGCTAATGTTCGACAGAACGTAAAGTGCGCCCATGCCCAGTGGGGTCTCTTTGCGTTCGTAAAGTAGCCAGCTAAGGGATCACTGATGACTTTTGTCAAGGGTATTGGACGAACAGCCCTTGGTTAAAGACCAAGCCACCGGAACCCATGATGGAACATGCGCTGTTCAGCGCAGCAGGCTCACATGCCCGTACAGGATACGCTTTTGCAAGGTTTGCAGTGAGCGCGCTTTCAGGCGCCACACATACACACCCACCTCCGCCGGTGTTCCTGCAACCTTGCCATCCCAGCCCTGGTTCCGATCCGTAGTGCTGAACACCGGGTGGCCCCACCGATCGAAGATGTCCAGCGTGAATTCATCAAGCGACAAGTCGTTCCCGATGACAAGGAAGGTCTCATTGAGGTCGTCCCCATTCGGTGTGAAGCTGTTCGGCGCGTGGATCAGGAAGGCATCCTCCACCGGGATGTAGCGCAATAGGGTGTCCGAACAACCCAATTCATTCCACACCACGAGCTGCACGGGGTACAGGTCGCCAACCGCGTTCGGGAAGGTGATCTCCGGGTCAGCTTCGGTGGACTGCCCCAGATCGAAGAAGTCCCACGCATAACCCACTTCGTTCGGTTCCGCCATTTCGGTGAACCGGGCATGTGGTTCGAAGATCGTCAACGGCTCCGGCACATAACTGAACTCCGGCTTCGGTACCGGGATCACCGTGATCAGGTCCTGCCAGGTCGAATCCGTCACACACCCGTTCGGCCAGGTGACCTCCGTGGTCACATCGAATGTGCCTGACATGTCATAGATGTGCGAAAGGATCGGACCCGCCTGGGTGCCGACACCCTCGCCGAAAAGCCAAGCGACCTGTGCCCCCCCCGTGGTGTCCCGTAGGGCGAAGCCCACCTCGAACGGCCTACAGCCAAGTGCCGTGTCCACCGCCAATTCAAATGGCGGGGTCTGCAATACCGTGACGTTCGTGCAGGATGTGACCGGCGGTGTTTCGCAACCGTCCGCCACCGCCACACAGATCGTCGTACTCTGATATAAGGAATCGGTCAGCGTTGCCCCATCGGAAATGCCGTGGTCCCAGGTGTATGTATGGTTCCCATCCCCGCCCGAAAGGTCGATCACTTCCAAGTTGAAAGGTATTCCACGACATTGCTCAAAGTCCAGCAGCGGTTCGAACCGGAGCGAGTCGAGCACACCGACCAGCACGTCGATCGTGTTCGTGATGCAACCATGCGCGTCGATCGCATGCACCGTGTATTCCGTGGAGTCCGCCGGGCTTACTACATGCGGTCCGGAACCGACCAGGCCCTGATCCCACACGTACGCGATGGGAGCAGTACCGCCCGCTGCCGTCGCTGCCAGGTTCACGAACCCGTCCAGGCAGATCGTGGTATCCTCCGGGGTGGTTGCCCAGACAAGGAGTGGGGGCTCAACGATGGTCACCGCCACCGTATCCGAACATCCGTTCCCATTCGGGCCTTCAGTGATCACCACCTGGTAGCTGCCTGCCGGGGCGCTCAAGACATCTCCGTTCAATGGACCCACATCACGTACCACCAGGTTCGCGGCATCGGTCCAACGATAGTTCCATGGCCCGCCAAGCCCGGTGGTGATGATCTCGGCCGTTCCGGTCCCACCATTGCACAACACGTCCGTGATCACACTGTCGTTCTCCAGCACCGATGGTGGCGTCACGGTGATCGTGTCCTGGGTGGTACACCAGGGTTGGCCGTTCGGGTATACCGCGACCGTGAATAACGTGGGTGCGGTGATGTTGGTGAACGGGCCAGCGATGTTATTCGCCGACACCCCCGTGGCCGGTGTCCACACGTAGGTCACTGGTGGCACGATCGTGCAGGTGGCCGTGCCAGCCCACACGTTCCCGGTCAATGGGCCATTGGGCGAGTTGTACAGGACCGCTCCGGCAGGGGAGACCAGCTGGAAGGAGTTCTCCCCATTCCAGATCGTGCCTGCTGTGTACGACACTTGAAAGGCCGTGCCGAAGGGGACGGCCACCGGGATGGTGATCGTGCTCCCCGTGGCCAATGCATGGTCCGTTGCCTGCCCGTTCACCGTGATCGTCACATGTGCACCACCACCCCAACCATCGCCGAAGGTGTCATTCAGGATCAATGTGTAGGTGCAAGGCTCTGGTGGGGGTTGGTTCGCGACCACCGTGGCATGCAACTGGGCTTGTTCCGTGCAGATCCCTTCGGTCACGCTAACCGCGACCACCGGAGGCGGCGTCACCGTGATGTGGATGGTCGTGTCGTGCGCACAACCGAAATCGTCGATCACGTGAAAGGTGTACGGGTGGTTACCCGCTGTGGTGGGGACGGCATTCGCCTGTGACGGATCCCCAGGGACCAGCGCGAGGTCCGGACCTTCCCACCACATGCTATCGGCTGTTTGACCGATCACGGGTGTGAATTCCACCAGGTCCGGATAAAGGGCCGGATCGAAATTGATGGACCAGGAACACATCGTACCATTGTCCAGCCCCCAGTTGTCCATGTAGTTCAGGGTCCAGATCCCGTTCAAGGGGCAGCCGATCAGATCGCTGAATGGGTCGATCGGCGTGTAGGAGCCGGGGATCAGTGCCTGCCCTTGTGAGGTGGGCATCACATTCGGGGTGGCTCCGAATTGCGCACAATTCGCCCAAGTCCCGAAATCCGGAGTGGCGCTGAAACAATAATCCCAACAGGTGCCTGGTACCGTGCTCGTCCCGTCGTTGTCGTTCGCGTCTCCCAGGAATGTACCACCGCCCCCTTGCTGGTGCATCACCACGTTCTGACCGTTCGGGCAGGTCAGGCTCAACACGAAATCACCGATGAAGGTGTGTTCCATGCTCACGCAGAACGAACTCAGGTCGCTGGGCGACACGACCGTGGCGCCGGCCGGGAAGATGGAGAACTCCAGTTCACTGGTGAAGAGCTGGCCTTGCAGGTCCGGCAGGTCGATCTGGCCTCCCAGGTCCACCACCGGTAACTGGTTCCACGTGATCGCTTCCGCATTCCCATGCAAGGGGATGGTGCCATTGGTACACACGGTGGTATCGCCGGTGGTACTGGTGAACAGTGGTGTGGTACCCACCCACACGGCCACGGAGGTCTGTTGGGTGTTGGTGCAGCCCACATCATCCGTTACGGTGAGTGATACGAGGTACTGCCCGGCTTCATTGAACGCATGATCCACCACCGCTCCTTCCACCACGCTGCCGTCGAACATGTCCCAGGAGTAGCTTACGATGGTGCGCCCTGGATACGGCTGCGATGCGCTCGCATCGAATTGTACCGCTTCGCCGATGCACACCTTGGCAGGCAGTACCTCACCGACCACAAGCGCTTCGGGTACTGGTGGCCAGCACGGTGTGCCACAGGAAATGGCCGCGCTGAAGGTGCCCGTTCCCACCGCGTTCGAGGTGAAACGTACCGTGAGGCATCCGGTCGGGTTGTCCGGTGTGGTGGCGATGATCTGCCCTTGCAGGTCCCCTCCCGTGTAGGTCCCGATCAACGGTGCATTGATGTCCGAACCGTTGTAGATGAACATCTGGTCGTAAGGTGCTGCCCCTTCCTGGCTCAGGTCGAAGGCCACGAACGTGAGGAAGACCCCCTGGCCCGGTGCGTCCGGGCATAGGGTCGCCGTGTAGTCCTCGTTGTCCTGATAGCCACCCACACTACCGCCGCTGCTCACGAAGCCACCTGTGCATGTGGTGATCGATCTCTCGGTGATCGGGTGTACCGTGGGCTGCGCGATCGCGCCAATGGCGAATGCCAGCGGTCCGAGAAAGGCCAGTGTGGGCTTGAGGACGCGCATGTCACTGGTCAAGCTGTGGATCATCCTGCCACCACGCCATTCGCACAACCGCCTCGCGAATGTGGATGAGCTTGCTCTGCTACTGGGCCTCTTGTTCGATCCCACGACTTTTCCCTACTTCATCAAGGTCACGTGACCAAGGACCTCCTTTCGTGCTTCGGTATTCCCGATGCCATAAAGGAGCCGGTACGCATACACGTCGCTCTTCAACACTTCACCGCTGTTCTGATAGCGACCCTCCCAGGCCTTGTAGGGGTCATTGGTGCTGAAGACAACCTGGCCCCACCGGTCGAAGACCAGCAGCTCGTAGTCCGTGCGCACCGGGATGTTCGCCGTGGGCCACCACGTGTCGTTCACATCATCTCCGTCGGGTGTGAAGGCATTCGGGATGTAGGTGAACAGGACATCGTCGATCACTATGTCGTTGCACACCGTGTCCACACATTGGTTGAAATTATACGCCGTGAGGCAGACCTGGTAGGTGGCCGGTTCCTTGTTGCTGAAGGTGAACACCGTGTTCAGGTCCGTGGTCGAGTACTGATCGGCGATGTTCCAGAAGTAATGGTCCGAGCCGGTTGAGGTATTCCCGAAGGTGATCGTCGGGGCGTCCACGTTCGCAGGTTGTGGTCCCCAGTTGAATGAAGCCACCACTGGTGGTGGTCCCGTCACCTCCACGCTGGACTGACCGATACACCCGTCGATATCCTTGATCCGCACCAACCAGATCCCCTCGCATGAACCGCCTCGAACGGGATCCACGCCCCAACTGGCGCCATCATCAAAACTGTATTCCACCGCTTCAGCATCCTGGATCAACACCGTACCGTCGCAGTCGCCGGAGCAGGTCACCGGTAGGCTGCTCACCGAATCCACTTCCAAGAGCACAGGCTCGGTCACCACTGTACCGAAGGTACCCTCGCATCCATTGTCGTCGGTGACCACAAGGGAATAATCCCCCACACAGAGGCCGCTCAAGGTGTCCATGCCAATGCCTTCCTCTCCGTTGGACCAGGCGTAATTCAGGGCCACTGCGGCATTCCCACCCGTAACGGCGACGATGATCTCTCCATCGCAATAGCCGAAACAAAGCGCGTTGGTCACCGTGGGGGTGAAGGCATAAGCATCCGTGAAGACGATCTCCACGCTGTCGATCAGGTCGCAGAACGCACCGTCATTCTCCACCCAGTAGAACATCTGAGGGCCACCCATGCCGGGTTGCACGGTCACCGTGGTCTCGTTGTTGAAGGCGTCCGCGAACACGGCACCCGCAGGACCCACCCAGTTGCCCACACCGGTGTTCCCACGCACTGCCGTCAACGACGCCGTGAGGTCGCACGAGAATGCGTTCGGTCCGGCGTCCACGATGCCGCAGCACATGGGGTCATCCGCATCAAGCACCGCGATCTCCAAGGTGCTGGTGGCCACGCAGCCTGCCCCGCTTGTGACCGTGTAGGTATAGATGCCCGCAGGATCAACGCTCGCATTGAAGGTCCCTGGCACCCCGGCACCTCCAGCGTTCGCCCATGCCCCGTTCGCATCCGGTGTCCCCAGCAAAGAGTCCACCATATTGATCGTGGGGTCGCCTTCGCACAGGGTGATGCTCGCCGAAAGCCCGGCATCGATCGATGGGTCCGGACTCACCAGGACACTGTCCATGACCGCACATTCCGGATGCCCGGTCGGGTAGGAGTTCAGGTAGTACCACGTGGGTTCCGTTACGTACACATTCGTTTCCGGGTCACTGGGGTCGGTGAGGCCGGCCGTTGGTGTCCATTCGAAAACGAACGGGGAGGTGCCCCCACCACAGATCACCGTGCCACTGTACGCCAGCCCGGTCGGTGGCCCTGAAGGGGAGGCGTATACCTCGTTGCCCAGGTCGTCGAACAGCGTGAACGAGTTCTCCGTGTTCCAGGCAGAACCTGCCGTGAAGAAGAGTTCGATCGTTTCACCCGTCTCCACGGCCAGCGAGATCGGAACTTGCTGCGGTCCGGACGGAACGGAATAATTCATCACGTTGCCCGCGTAGGTCACCATCAGGTTCGCCCCACCGTTCCACCCATCGCCGAAGGCTTCCATCAACAACAGCTCCCAGGTACAGGTCGGCGGTGGCCCGTTCGCCACGATAGCCCCGGCCATGGGCAGGGAATCCGTGCATAGGACCATGTCAGCGCCAGCATCCAGGACGATCTGCGGTGGTACGGTGATCGTGATCGTGGTGTCGTACGTGCATCCGAAATTGTCAGTAACCGAGAAGGCGTAGGGATAGGTCCCTGGCCCGGTTGGTGTGGCCGTACCCACCAAGGGGTTGTTGGGATCCAGCACCAGCTCAGGGCCTGTCCATCCTGCACTATCCGCGGTGGCCGTTCCCAGGTCCGGTGTGAATTGGGTCACCGCTGGGATGATCGCCGGGTCGAAGTCGATGGACCACGAGCAGATGAAGCCATTGTCCGCACCCCAAAGGTCCGTGCTCTGGTACACCCATTCCCCATTCAACGGGCAACCCACCAGGTTGGTGAAGGGCTGCACCGGCTCATAGGTCCCGGCGTTCAACGATTCGTTGGGTGGGGTGCCTGCCGGGGTGGTGTTCTGTGTCCCCGTATTGGAGTTTTCCACCCAAGTACCGTTCGTGGCAGTTGGGCTCCAGCAATACTCCCAGCACTCCCCGAACACCGGATCCGTGTTGCTATCGGTGTCGTTCGGTGCGCCCAAGTAGGTTCCCCCACCGCCCTGCTGGTGGAAGATCATCGTCTGGCCGTTCGGGCAGATCACCTGAAGGACCAGGTCGCCCATGTAGGTGTGTTCCATCTCCACACAGATGGAGAGGATGTCATTCACACTCTGTACGGATTGCCCCGGATCGAACTGGGTGAAGGTCAATTCCGAGGTGAAGGGTTGCCCCACATCATCAGGCAAGAAGACCCCACCGCCGAAGTTGGCGTCGGGGATGCCGGTCCAGGTCACTGGCGTCACCACTGCAGAGAGGTCCACCGTGGCCCCAAGGCAGGTCTCCACGCTTTCCACCGTCCCGATGAAGGAGGGGGTGGTGCTCACCAATACCTGAAGGTCCACTACGTTCGCGTTCACACAGTCGTTATCATCGAGCAGGTTCAATTGCACGATGTACTCTCCGGGTTCCGTGAAGGCGTGGCTCGAAGTCGATCCCACGGCGCTGTCGCCATCATCGAAATACCAAGTGTAGTTGATGATATTGAAGCCTTGTGCGGCGTACGACTGGGTGCCGTCGAAGGTCACTTCCTCGCCCACGCACACCAAGGCGGGCACCGCCTCGCTCATGGTCGCTACCGCGGTGGGTCGCTCGCAGGGCGTGAAACAGGTGATGGACGCGGCGAAATCACCGGTCCCCGTCCCGTTGGAGATGAATCGGACCGTGAGGCAACCGGTCGTGTTGAACGTGGTGGCCGACACGATCAGGCCTTGCAAGGCACTTCCGGTATAATCACCCAATGGGGTCGCACTTGGGCTGTCACCATCCCAGATCATCAACCGGTCCTCGGTATTGTTCGGCCCGGCCAGGCTCAGGTTCGCCACGATCCATTGCAACGAGATGCCATCACCCGGATTGTCCGGACAGATCACCACGGTGAAGTTCTCGTTGTCGCTGTATGAGGCCGATGGCCCTCCCGAATCCTCCAACACACCGGCACAAGTGGTCACACTGCCCGCCGTGATACTGAATTGCTGCGCCGATGAGACCTGAACAATGGAGAATAGGAGCGGGAGGAGGAATAGACGCATGTGGTGCTTCTTCTCCATTAGGATCCTGTTGGGGGGTTCCACATGGTTGCTGGGTGCGGCCGGACCGCTTGCTTCGATTGTGACTAAAAGGGAGGCTGCTAAGTTGCCCACGTTCACAAAATTAACTCCCCCGGAGGTGGCCGGGGGAGTTTGCTGAGTGCTTCTATGGGAAAGATCTACCGGACCAATTGAATGCTACCGTTATAGGTGCCACCCAACCGCTCGCCATCTTTCATTTCCACCATCCAAACATATTCCCCTTGAGGGCACGCATCCCCTTTGTTGGCCACCTTCCCATTCCAAGGGCGTTGCGGGTCATTCGTCTCATACACCACCACCCCGGTCTTGGATTCCATGATCGTCAGCTGGAAACGGGTCCCCAAGGTCTTCAGTGCCTCCGGGATGAAGACATCGTCCGAACCATCGCCGTTGGGGGAGAAGGTGCCCATCGCGCGAAGGTTGTAATCCTCCTCGATCCGCACCGTGCGTTCCGTATTGTCCTCGCAACCATTGCCGTTCGCCACCACCAAATGGACGGTGTAGACCCCGGCCTTCTTGTAAATATGGTCCGGGTGGGCCACCGTGCTGGTGCTGCCATCCCCGAAATCCCAACGGTAGGTACGCCCTCCCAAGCTACGGTTCTCGAAATGTACCGAGGGGATCGTATTCTCGTATTCCTGCTTCAATACGTTGAAGGAGGCTTCTGGTGCCTCGTGGATCACGATCCGGTCCGCCACCGCTTTGTTCCGGATCCCACCGCCATCGGAGGTGGAATGGGAGAGCATCACCTCGAAGCTGCCGGCCTTCGAGAAAACGTGGCTCGGTTTCGGTTTGTTCGAGAAGCTGCCGTCACCGAAGTTCCAGAGGTACATGCCTTCGTGCGAAAGGTTCTCCGCCTCGAAATCGATCACCGATCCCGGGCAGCCTTCCGTGATACTGGGTCTTACCACCGGTTCCATGCTCATCGGGTGGCTGGGGGTGGCCCGCGTGGTCGGGGTCGTCACCGCCGTGGTGGCCATTGGGCTTGTAGTTGCCTCGATCGCCGGGGCAGGTGCTGACTTGGGAGGTGTCGCCGTGGTCGATGCGAGTGCCTTGGAATGAACTTCCATCGGCTCCTCCTTGTTGGTGGGCAGCGTGGCCGGTACGTGCAACGATGGGGCCACCTGTATCGCGGCAACCGGTTCGTTCATCGGGGTGATGGCCGGTGTGGTGAGCACCAGGAAGCTGCTCACTGCGGCTACCGACCCGCCAAGCAACAAGGCATACAATCCGGAGCGGGACACCCTGGCCACACCGTCGGACTGACCGTTGAGCGCCTTTTCCAAATGGCTCCAGTCAGCTGAATTGTATGGCACCTCGTAAGGCTCCAGCGCCTCCTTCACCGCCTTCTCGAATCCTGTTGGTCCACTCATGATCCTCGTCCTTTAATGGAGCTTATGCTCCTTTGATAGGAATTTCTTCAGGTTGTTCTTGGCCTTCGCCAGGTTGCTCTTCGAGGTGCCGATGTTGATCCCGAGCATGTCCGCGATCTCCTTGTGCGTCAACTCCTCGAACACATACAGGTTGAACACCGTCCGGTAGGCCGGGGTCAACTTCTGCATGGCGTTGATGATGTCCGCCGGTTTCAGGTCCAGGTGGTCCTCGCTACCCTCATCGGCAAGGATGTCCTCCTCATCCTGATCCCCGAAATCCTCAATGCTCCGGTCCTCCCCCAATAGCAGGTACGAGTTCTTCGTGCGGCGGAAATGGTCGATCGCGGTATTCACCATGATCCTGCGGATCCAACCCTCGAAGGAGCCCGCCCGATTGAACTTGGAGATGCTCTTGAAGACCTTGATGAACCCGTCCTGCAGGATGTCCTTGGCCTGATCCGCGTTCTTGGTGTAGCGGAGGCAAACGGCCATCATCCGGCCATAGAACAGTTCATATACCCGTTGCTGCGCCCGCCGATCCTCCTGGAGGCAGCCATCGATCAAGGGGGCATGGACCCGTTCCTGATCGTCGAAGCCCACCGCATCCTGTACCAGACGCAGGGAACTGCGCTCGGTGGCCGGGGTAGCGGTAGGGCGCTGAAGCATCACAGCGGGTAAGGTAGCCATTCCTGGTAGGGTAGACGTCCAAGAATGAAAAAGGATGCCTGTCCCGTTCGTCGAACCCTTGAAAACCTGACTTTCGTCGCACGTCCCGGTCGTTGGGAGGTACTAATTTCGCCCCGCGCTGGGAACTTCCCCGGCACCTTCGCAATAACCAAGTTCAGAAGATGAAAGTCACCGTTGTGGGCGCCGGGAATGTGGGCGCTACCTGTGCCGATGCCGTTGCCCGTTGGGAACTGGCCAATGAAGTGGTGTTGTTGGATATCAAGGAGGGCTTCGCCGAGGGCAAGGCCCTGGACATCTGGCAGACCTCGCCGATCAGCCTTTTCGACTCCCGCCTGGTGGGCAGCACCAACGACTACGCCAAGACCGCGGGTAGCGACGTGGTGGTCATCACAAGCGGCCTGCCGCGCAAACCGGGCATGAGCCGCGATGACCTCATCGCCACCAATGCCGCCATTGTGAAGAGTGTCACCGAGAATATCATCAAACACTCGCCGAAGGCCATCCTCATCGTGGTGAGCAACCCGCTTGACGTGATGACCTACTGTGCGTTCATCAACAGCAAATTCCCAGCGAACCGTGTGTTCGGCATGGCGGGCATCCTGGATACCGCCCGCTACCGCGCCTTCCTGGCCACCGAGCTCAATGTGAGTCCGAAAGACATCCAGGCCGTGCTCATGGGTGGCCATGGCGACACCATGGTACCGCTGCCGCGTTACACCACCGTGGGTGGTATCCCCGTGACCGAATTGATCGCACCGGACAAGCTGGACGCCATCGTGGAGCGTACCAAGAAGGGAGGGGGCGAGATCGTGAACCTGTTGGGTACCAGTGCATGGTACGCGCCAGGGACGGCGGCCGCCCAAATGGTGGAGGCCATCGTGCGCGACCAAAAGCGCGTGTTCCCGGTCTGTGCCTGGCTCCAAGGAGAATACGGCCTGAAGAACGTCTATATGGGTGTTCCGGTGATCCTCGGCCGCAATGGCATCGAGCGTATCATCGAACTCAAACTGAACAAGGACGAACAGGCGCTATGCGACTCCAGCGCCAAAGCGGTGAAGGAAGTGATGGATGTGCTGGACAAGATGCAGGTGACCGCCTGATCGCACCGCATTTCAAGCAGAACGGCGCCCGCAAGGCGCCGTTCTGCTTGAGTGGTCTTCCTGCGCTCGGCCAGCCCCATGGGATCGGCTCACACCGGCCGTACCGTTCGCCACGGACCCCAGGAGGCGAAGGCCAGTAGGGTACCCCCTATTGGATCATCACCCGGACCGGACCGGACCCGTCCGAGATCCGGATGGTGTAAACCCCAGGGGCATACACCCCCAGGTCCAAGGTGTTCACACCGGGCCGCACCGGTCCGTGAAGGACTTCCTGCCCGATCGCACTGTGTACGGTCATTGTCGCACCCGCATACCTCGTGGATCCCGGGATCACGACCTCCACCAGGCCGGTGCTCGGATTCGGTCTGATGCCGACCGGGGTCGAATGGCTTTGTTGCACCTGTATCCCTGCCCCGGTATCGCTACGCCAGAAGCCCAGCCCTCCGGCGAAATTGCCCACCACCAGGTCCAATTCGCCGTCGCCTGTGAAGTCGTTCAAACAAACGGTGGCACGGAAGCCTTCGTCGATCCCCATGAAACTGCTATCGGCGAGGGTCCAGGTACCGCCGAGGTTCCCATCGATCCCCGTGTAGTGCCATAAGGTCCCCGCCTCGGACCCCACAAGGATCTCATAGGCACCTTGTGGATCGGCATATACGAAGGGCACGGAATGGCCCAGGGTATAGGCGGTCGAGGTATGCACATGGCCCAGGGAGTCCGTGATCAAGGTCCATCCCGGTGCATTGGTGGTGCCCGTGTTCCGCAGGTAGTTCAGGTTGCCGTTCTGCTCGCCGATCACCAGGTCGCTCAACCCATCCCGGTCCAGGTCGATGAATTGCGGGGCGGCTTGCCTGCCCACGTCGATCTCGGTACCGTCGGCATACGCCACGTTCGGCTGTGCCAAGGTGAACTGCGCCACCGGGCCACTGGCCACATTCCGGTAGAAGTGCAAGCGCCCTTGCAGGTCGCCGATGTACATGTCCTTGTCCCCATCACCATCCATGTCCGCGAAGGCGGGATACATCGAGGTGCCGATCCCACTTGTGCTCAGCCCCATGTAGTCATCCGTCACGAGCCGGAAGGCCGGTGCATCGATCGTGCCGATATTCTCGAGGAGGGCCAGTTTACCCACATAATTCCCGGTGGAATGGTAGTAACCCTCGTTGGAGATGATCAGGTCCATGAGCCCGTCCCCGTTGTGATCGAAAGGAACCGGATTGGCCCCTTCCCCGAGGTCGAGCATCCGGCTTTGGAACAGGTCCCGTTGTTGGAACTCGAAGTCGGGTTGCGCATCGGTACCTGCGTTGTGGTAGTACCAGACGCTTTCGTAGTTCTGAGCCAAGCCCCTGGCCGATGCGCACACCAACAGGTCGCGAACATCGTCGCCGTCCACATCCAGGTGGAAGCCGGCCGGGAAGATCGGCAGGTCCACCGTTACATCCGTGCTGGGGAAGAGGTTGTCCACGGCTGTCATCAGCGAATTGTCCACCGTCCCACCATTCGTCAGGGCCACCAGGTTCGCATAGGCGATGTCCCCCAATAACAGGTCCATCACACCGTTGCCGTCCAGATCGAGCGGTGTGACCGCACTGCCCGCATGGGCTTCGGCCCGGTCCACGCCAAGGTCAGTCGTTGGGTTCCCCGGCTCCGGACCAATTTCCGGTGCGGGTACGTTGAACGGACAGTCGACATTCAAGGTCACTGCGTTGGTCGAGGTGTTCTCCGCGAAGCGACCCCAGCACGCGTTGCGCCGTACGAAGGCCAAGCTATCACAGGTGCCATAGGTTTCTATGCTGAGGTTCTTGTAATACTCCATGAAGGTGCCCAACTGGCTGAAGGTGAGCACATCCAGGTCGCCATCGCCATCCACGTCGGCAATACCGGGCAGATCGTCCGCCGAAACGAAAAGATTGGAACGTTGGGAGGTTCCGTCGGTGAAGACATAATCACACTCCGCCCGGAAAGTGAGCAGTTCGAAGGAGAGTATTCCATTGGCCGACGTGTTCCGGTACACCGAGAAGCCGGCCACCGAATACGAGAAGATGTCTACCTGGCCATCGCAGTCATAATCCCTGAACAAGGCCCAATCGTGCAGCGCCCGGAAGGGCCAGATGTGGTCGTAGGCCCGGGAAAGTCGGTACCGGTTGGTCCCGGTGCCGCCGGTGTTCAGCAAGGTCATCACGCGGTCACCGATGCGGTCGAAGACCACCAGGTCCCTCAACCCATCAAGGTCCAGGTCCAACTCACCGATCTGCGGTGCGTTCATGCCGCCGGCCCATGCCAGGTCCAGGTTCAGGGAACCATCCTCCACCGGTACCGAAGCGTCGAACTGAAGGCCCGTTTGTGCGGAACCAGCGGGTCCAAGGATCGACAGACTTACCGAACAGAGGCCGATCAGGAAGGGTTTGCGTGCAGGCATGCACAAAGTTCCATGGAATTCCCGATCCACCCGAACGATGATACCTGCGGTCCGTGCAAACCCGACTGTTCACAACCGGTCCTGCCGGGTTCCGGGGACCCTCCAACTCCACCCCCCCAGGGCTATCGCCTCTTGATTCCCAGCAGAAGGTCGAGATAGTCGTTTCTTCTTGCGGCGGTCATGCGCTTGCGGGAGAGGCTCTTGGCGGGGTCGTGGTGTTTTCGGCACATGTTCAAGGCGGTCCTTCGGACAATGGCCATGTTCTGGTCGGCAT